>Ga0209512_1000308_pt1 | contig 90739 bp, 69 predicted proteins | sample frozenSSSSmetaG_FD_184142 | JGI IMG/M metagenome (GOLD analysis project Ga0209512, IMG submission 184142) | Glacier valley bacterial and archeal communities from Borup Fiord, Nunavut, Canada, to study Microbial Dark Matter (Phase II) -... | ecosystem: Environmental > Aquatic > Freshwater > Ice >...
GTGCGACGTTGGTTATTTGGATTGCGTCAATGTAATCATTGTTTCAATCCACGCACCCACACGGGGTGCGACAAGTTTATAAGCGGTTTCAAGTTCTGTTTTATCTGTTTCAATCCACGCACCCACACGGGGTGCGACAGGATCAGCCAACATTCTTCGGTTTGCAGGTCGATGTTTCAATCCACGCACCCACACGGGGTGCGACCATTCGCCCCTCGTTGAAATGATCTGAGAATTTGTTTCAATCCACGCACCCACACGGGGTGCGACGATTTCACCAACGATAGTCTTTTCATTTTCAATGTTTCAATCCACGCACCCACACGGGGTGCGACATTGGACGGTACGCCTTGAATAGTGGCGATTTGCAGTTTCAATCCACGCACCCACACGGGGTGCGACAAACCGCTCGTTCATTCAAACACACACGTTGGATGTTTCAATCCACGCACCCACACGGGGTGCGACTAAGACGGGCAATGATAGCCTTGAATGAGAATATTGTTTCAATCCACGCACCCACACGGGGTGCGACAGATTTCACCAACGATAGTCTTTTCATTTTCAATGTTTCAATCCACGCACCCACACGGGGTGCGACAAGGATTATAGAGCATAATGCAAAGCTATCGGAGTTTCAATCCACGCACCCACACGGGGTGCGACATGCGGACGTGCATATAATTGTTTGTAATCAGATGTTTCAATCCACGCACCCACACGGGGTGCGACAAGCACTTGACCGTTTTCGGCAGTACCAACGACTGTTTCAATCCACGCACCCACACGGGGTGCGACTTCATCTTTCTCTTTTGCACAAAACGATTTATCAGTTTCAATCCACGCACCCACACGGGGTGCGACAATGCGATAGTCCTGTGTACTGAGTTGTGGAAAAGTTTCAATCCACGCACCCACACGGGGTGCGACGATGCTGGGTTATTAAAGAATATCCAAAATATTGAGTTTCAATCCACGCACCCACACGGGGTGCGACAAATCAGGATGGGAATCATTTATCCTTGGTATTGTTTCAATCCACGCACCCACACGGGGTGCGACTGAAAACAACCATCACGCTTTCAGGCATTGACTTTGTTTCAATCCACGCACCCACACGGGGTGCGACTCAGCCTTTATTGGCGTATTGGGTGGATGGTTGGTTTCAATCCACGCACCCACACGGGGTGCGACCCATATTTGGTGTGCAATGGTCAGGCCAATAATAGTTTCAATCCACGCACCCACACGGGGTGCGACATAGATTGGCACTTGGTTTAGCTGCCTTTCAATGGTTTCAATCCACGCACCCACACGGGGTGCGACATATCGCTATGTTTGCACCCTTGCCAATGATTGTTTCAATCCACGCACCCACACGGGGTGCGACTACAACTCCTGCCGCATAATGACTGACTTTGTAAGTTTCAATCCACGCACCCACACGGGGTGCGACAAGTGCAAAAACAGACGAGGAAAAGATACTAATTGTTTCAATCCACGCACCCACACGGGGTGCGACACGAATCTACCCCGATGCCGCAAAGATAAACAATGTTTCAATCCACGCACCCACACGGGGTGCGACAATGCCATTACAGATTTAGCTGATGGATTAACGGTTTCAATCCACGCACCCACACGGGGTGCGACCAGTTTTATCACGATGTGTATATTCCGTGTAATGTTTCAATCCACGCACCCACACGGGGTGCGACTCATAGCACGGCACACGCCATGCTCCTCTTTACCGTTTCAATCCACGCACCCACACGGGGTGCGACCCTAACAAGGCTGTGCCTGCTGTGATCTTACTGGTTTCAATCCACGCACCCACACGGGGTGCGACAATGGCTACGGTCATGTAACAGGTGTTAAGTATGTTTCAATCCACGCACCCACACGGGGTGCGACACGGATCTACCCCGATGCCGCAAAGATAAACAATGTTTCAATCCACGCACCCACACGGGGTGCGACTGCGTAACCATGTACGGAGGTCAATTTTAGAGCCTGTTTCAATCCACGCACCCACACGGGGTGCGACCTTGATATCCAGTTTACTGACCATTTGATTTTCACTGTTTCAATCCACGCACCCACACGGGGTGCGACAAATTTAGGAGCAAAGGGTTTGACCTTTGCAGGGTTTCAATCCACGCACCCACACGGGGTGCGACAACGTCTACAAAATGGACATTCAATCCATCAGATGTTTCAATCCACGCACCCACACGGGGTGCGACATAATTACCTCCTGCCCTAAACCCAGCCATGAATGTTTCAATCCACGCACCCACACGGGGTGCGACAGATTGTGTTGCCATTTTGTTGTGTTTATTAAGTGTTTCAATCCACGCACCCACACGGGGTGCGACATCCAAACGATGAAGGACACCGAGTTCTGACTGTTTCAATCCACGCACCCACACGGGGTGCGACTCTAAGTATACTAAAGTACTACATAATAACGATTTATTGCATGGATTCCGCGAAGTTCTTTTATTAGAAAAATTGTTATACTATTTTATTACCAAAATAATATAACAATTTGATTTAAAGCCATCGCGAATAAATATAGAAAAATAGAACCGCTTAGGGTTCGCGGAATTAAATAATAATCGTGTCTTCAGGATTATAAGTGTCTTTAGCCCCAACGTGGTCAACTCGTTTTTTCCAATTAGTACCTAAAAAATAAAATCTAAGACTGTCTTTATCTTTATCAATAATCGACTCAAGTCGATGCCTTAAATCCGCAAATTGTGCTGGATCAACTAAACACTCAAAAACTGAATTTTGAACTCGTTGCCCAAAATTAACGCACTGTTTTGCCACTCGACGAAGTCTTTTAGTACCACCTAAAGAGGACGTTTCCACATCATATGTGATTAATACCATCATATCAACTACTTATTTACAAAAACCGGATAATTTTCAATATCACCACGAACAAAACGAGCCATTAATAAAGCCTGGCAATACGGCAATAATCCTATTGGAATTGAAGTTTGCAAGAAGGGATGTACAATTTCTTCCTGCTTCCTCTTTTGCCAAGCTGCAATAACATCTTTGCGCGTCATATCATCCATTACGATCCCACCAGCTTCCCGTTTTACAAATCCCTTATTGTCAACTTGCTTGCGATTAATAAGTGTCAAGACCAATCGATCCGCCAGATAAGGGCGAAGTTCTTCCATCATATCTAAAGCCAAACTTTGTCTTCCTGGACGATCGGTATGAAGAAACCCTACACAAGGATCTAGCCCCACACTCTCGAGTGCAGATCTAATCTCATGCATTAACAATGTATATATAAATGAGAGTAATGCATTTACATTATCAAGAGGTGGTCGTCGATTTCGACCATTCATGTAGAAATAGTCCTTTTGCGTTAGAATCAGTTGATCAAAAACACTAAAATATTCCTGGGCAGCGTCTCCTTCAACTCCTCGTAGCATATCAAAACTTGTTGATCTGAATACCTGCTTTTGTTTGTTTGAAAGAATTTTTATTACACTTTCTACCGATACAGTATTTAAGTTTTTGGGGTGGTCTCTTAAAGCTCTCTGCAAAACCGTCTTACAATTTACGATCTTTCCAGCTATAAATATCTGTGACAAAGATAATGACGCAACATCATCGTCTGCCATTCTATATTGCTTCCTTCGAAGTAAAACATTACCGGAAACCTTACCTGTAACCCTTCCAAGAAAAAAACCTTGTTCAGAAAGAAAACTCAGCGAAATATTCCTCTCAGCGCAAAGAGCCATTAAAGATGGACTTGCCCCCATAAAACCAAAACAAACAATACCTTCAATATTGTGTATCGGAATTCTGAAACGCTCCTGATTTTCAACCTTAACTACAATATTTTCACCATCTTTAGACAGATAGGAACCAGTAGTGGTAACATACAATGTATTTAAAAGTTTTCGCATAGCTTAATCCATATCAAGTTCCCATTTCAAATACTCTGTCACATTTTGTGTATTGCTCATACTTTCAGGTAGACAAATATCAAAAAGTGAACACATTTTGCAATGATTTTTCACCACTGGTAGAGGTGTTAGTCCTTTATTAAAAAGTTCGTGCATTTTGAAAGCAAGTTCTTTGACCTTAAGCCTAAGTTCAAACGAAAAAGTAACATCAACTCGCCGTCTTGTTTCTCCATAAAAAATATAGCCATTTGGAATAATTATAGAATGCATTTCTTCTAAACACATTGCCTGAGCACATAATTGTACTTCATCACATTCTTCAGATTTTGGCTTTCCGCGTTTATATTCTACCGGTTGAAATCTCCAAAATCCACTGCGACCAGGCAATGCAATACCTGTTAATTCGTCCGTCAAAAGAATTTCAACAATATCTGCAATGCCTGTTAAACCTAATTCCCTTGATAAAAGGCTGACTGACCTTAGTGTAATAATCCCTTTTTTCCAGTCTTTCTCAAATGGGTCATCTACACGTTCATGAAGTTGATTGCCCTCAATAGTTCGTACATTTTCAGCCCATTGTTGCTCAATATGAATCAATGCCCATTGCCGTGGGCAAAAAGCTACATGCTGAATACCGGAAAGCATCAGCAATTCTTCATCATCATATATTTTCATTTATTTTCACTTAGGTTTTTCTTCTGTAATTCGAAGTTCTTTTAAAACCTTATCAAAATCTGATTCAAAAAGTTTATCCTGTACAATTTGATATTTCTCATACTCCTTTATGGCTAAAGATGTAGCTATTTCATGAGAAACAACCCCTTGATGCGTAAGCACCTCTTTCTCATTAAACTTCAAAAAGGCATCCAATTTTTCTACCCAATTTTTCATATACATTACAACTCCTTTTTGTGTTTGAGTTTCTGCATAATCAAGATACATGGTGACAATTCTGTTTAAATCGTCTAACTCTTTTTGATTCAGGAAATTCTTAGCTACAACGACATCAGATTTTCTAACAACACCTTTTGGTGCATTTTTCCAGTTAGTCAAACCTATATTATCCTTTGTACTGTCTGCTCTTGAAGCAATGATTTCAGCAGCAGTTTGCCCAGTAATTGCCCAATGCAACTTATTCTGAACGGTTGCAAAAAAGTCTCTTGTTATTTGGGTATTTACATCATAATCAGCACTACACTGAGAATAAATATCCGTTATTTTCTGATAAAAACGTCTTTCACTGGAACGAATATCTCGAATCCTGGCTAATTGCTCTTCAAAGAAATCCTTACCAAAAAGAGTACTTGGATTTTTAAGACGCTCATCATCCATTGTAAACCCCTTGATGATGTATTCTTTTAATCTTTCAGTTGCCCATATTCTAAAATGAGTTGCCTGTGTACTATTCACCCGGTAGCCGACAGATATAATCGCATCCAGATTGTAGTATTGGGTTGAATAAAGTTTTCCATTGTTGGCAATATGTTCCAAAATGGAACATATTGAATCTTCTTTTAATTCAGACGATTCAAAAATGTTTTTCAAATGCTTTGTAATAGCTGGTCGCTGAACACCAAATAGATCTGCCATTTTTTGTTGAGTAAGCCAAATATTTTCATCATGTAAATACATCTCAACTTTCACTCTTCCATTTGGAGTAGTGTAAAGCAAAACTTCATTAAAACCTTCAAGAGCTGGTACGGCTATCTTTTTCATAGGATTCATTTTATTTGTGCCACGATTTGTGGCACAAATTTAAGATGATAATTACAACATTTCGATAAGTTCAATGCCTTGAGGCAAATCTTCTTGTTTTGGCTTTATTATGGTATAATCGTTAAAGGAACGTGGCAAATCTACCGTTTTAGAAATCTGCACTTTATCAAAAAGTTCTCCAGATCGTGCTGAGCCTAAATGATTATTATGCTTGAAAATAATCAGTTTTCTGGGATTCATTTCCCCACGAGCAGCGGCACGATCGTGTTCAAAGGCGTTGAGCAATGCTTCCCAAAGTAACTGAAGATCTTCTTCCGAGAATCCGGTTTTCTGAGCATCTACAGCCGAAACAAAACCATGCATACGATAGAGTGCATAAGGTACAGTCGATTTACGGCCAAAAGTAGATGCGTTTTCACGTTTTTCTTGTGCTTTGGCCTCTTTTTCTGTCGTTACTGCACAACGAGTAATTGAATGTTCCGCTTGATAGATTCGGTCTTCGGATCTTGAAAAGGTAAATTGAACTGGACCACGAACTGTACCAGCACCTTTATCACCAGTACTTAAGACTGCGCCAAAAGTACGAACATCAAAAAAGTTTTTACAGATATCGACTTGACGAACTTGAGGGGTACCGCCTTCCGCTGAATCAATAATATTATTCAAAATATTACCCTGACGAATAAAAATATCATAAGGTTTATTCATTTCATGCTTTAATTGCACATAATTTCTAACCTTTCTTTTGATACAAACATCCGTAATTAGACCTTCCTGATTTTCAGCATCTACCCTTGGTAAGTTTGCCTGATCGGGATCTCCGTTTGGATTACCATCTTTAACATCGAATAAAAACACAAAATCATAGCGATTTTTAATTGAGTCTGTTGCCATTGTTTATTCCCCCTCGTTTTCTATTAATAATTTTAATTCTTTATTGTTTTTTGCATTATCATAATCTTGTTGCTTTTGGTGGTAGTAACCAAGTGCAAATTGTCCCTGTTCCTCAAGTGAGAATATTGCAGGGAATCCATTAATTAAACTGCACAATTCCTGTAACTGCCTATCAAGTATTACTGCTAATCCAGGTTTCTCATGCTTTAATTTAGAAATGTGATTTTGCGATAATTTCATCAATCTACCAAAAGCTGGCGCAGGACTTGTTGATGCAAACGAAAAAAAACGTTCACGAATACCTGCGTTCAAATCCTTACCTTGAGCAGCCCTTTGAATATTTTCCATGACTGCAAATATTTTACCACAAACGATTGCTGGACTCGTGTCATTTGGGTCATTTTGTTCTTTAATCATCTTACCTCCGTTTTTAATATTTCTGTTTAAAACAAATCTTATTAGCGCTGCCCTTTCGGGTGTCATTGTTTCTTTAGTTTGTCCATCTTCTGAATTTTCCACAAATCGTATCCGTTTTAGTACTGCTGATAATATCCAAAGTGGTGGTGTGGAATCTTTAAGTGCAGCATTCCAGAGTTGTGTTGCAACCCGGGAGTCGGTTGGATCATTGTTTGATTTTGCATTTTGACCTGCTTTGGCCAAAACATAGAATGGAGTGTACCTGATTTCACCAAAAGCACGAATTGCAATTTCTTCAAACCATTTGGCAATATTTAATTTGTAATCATCCAAGCTAATTTCAATCCAATCGCGTATTGCTATGCGTGCAGCTGCTCCAGAAAGTGTGCAAGAATAAAACTGATTGCTTTTTAGGTATTTTGTTTCGTTATTCTTGGCTTTTACAACAGAGTCAATAAGGTTAGATACCTGGCCTACAACAGGTTTATCGAGTAGATTTAATTCATCTAATGATTCTTCTTCTCTTGTCCAATATATCATTGATGTATCTGAACCGAAATTTTTGCGGTTTGAATAACTACTGACACCTTTTATATAGCCATTTGATAACAACCAATTTAACCCCTCAACATAATTTTTTGCACAATTTGTACAGATAGAGGAATTGTCGTTCCCTTTCAAGTTATAAGATTCGAAGGCATTTACGTTGTACGATATTAATGCACAACCAGCTGATTGCCCCTTAGGTACGTTTTTTATTGAACCATGAGGTTTATCAATAACTGGAAAATCCGATTTGCCACAAATAGAACATAGCTTGGGGGGGCCTTTAAATTGCTCCGATTGATCTTTCTCAAATCTATCAATGATTGCATCATAAACACTTTGCTGTTCATGTAGACGCACATCATTCACACGAAAAGCTATATTTCCTGCTCTTTCCTTTTCTCCTACTTGAATTTCGAACTCACGTATAGCCTTATCTAAACCATTCACCTTATTTACATTGTAAAAGTCAAAAACAGGTGAAAGAATTTCAAGTTCTTTGTAAAGTAGGAGTTTTGCCAGAAAAAGTTGATGTTTAGAAGACGTTGCAACTTCAGCTTTTAATTGAATTGCAGTTTTATCTTCTTCTAAAATTTCCAGATTGAAACCGGAATAATTTAATACCTCTTCCGCTTTATCGAGCAATAAACGTGCTCTACCTTTTTTGGCAATAACTGCCTCAGCAGGCCTACTTATTTTATCTATTACAGAAAACGAATGAAACGATCCATCGGAATTAATCACTAAATCTATTGAAATAGGTTCATCTTTTAAAGCATCATGACCAGTGCGAATACGCTTTCCAAAATCTGCCAATTCTTTAATCATTCCACAACCTCCTTTTCTTCATTTTGATTAAATTCATAAATCACAGCAGATAATTCACTATCCATTTCGGGCTGTACATGTGATGAAGTCATCATTTTGTCATTTTCTGCTTTAGGGCATTCCAATACACCATTTATTACAGCCACGTCGTAAAAAAAAATGGGTGAAGGTTTGCCTTTTGGGTCGTAAAAAATATCAAAAAGCATACTTCCAACAGGTAAAATTTCCTGAATGGGTAGTTCAGTCCCATCAGGAGTAGAAAATTCTGCTGCAAACTCTCTGGTACCTAAAAATGGTCTTCGCCAACATTGTCCTTTTATTACTCGACGTTTAAACATTTCAGCATACTTTTTCGGGGGATTTTTTGCATCAAATTCTTTTTGATAGACAGAAGCTTCTATAATATAGGAGACGTCTTTCAATAGGATACTATTTCGCTGAGCCCTCCTTTCTTCGATAATAATGGGTGTTCTGCCTTGTTTGGCATTGATCTCATTACGCTTTATTGAAAAGAATTTTACCGGATTTAGAATCAAAATCCGATGTACCCACCATTGAAATTCTGGCTTCCAAAGTATTGAATCAAGTATCCCCCTTGCTGCTGATGGTGTCATACAAGGGTAAGTCATTCGTTCAACTTTAAGGTCAGGCCGCGTAAAACAAGCAAAATCACCTGTGACTTTAATTCTTACAATTTCATTATCAATCATATAGTTGTCTTTTTATTTTTATACGATAAATGTATCAAGTTGTGGATTCTTGGATAATCCGAAATCCCTGTCATAGATTCCATACCATAGCCAATATCCTTGAGGCTCTTTTCCCATTTTACCAATATTTTCTTTTATAAAATTGTCATAGACTTGAACTGAGAATTGTTGCATAGATCGGTAATCAGCTCGGGATAATATAGGTTTATAGCGTATACTTTCATACAAACTGACACTTTCATCACAAAGAATAAAAATAGGGGTTGTTGTATTTTCTATTAAATGGTATAATTCAGCAACCGTTTTAAAGTTGTAACTCAACCTATTTTTTTCAATATTCTTTATATCATGTGGAATAAAAAGCTTAAATGCTTTTCTATAATATTCACCAAAAAAATCATGTTCAAATAAAAGATGTTCATTTCCATTGTATAAACTATTGGCAAAATCGGCCAACGAACTATATTGTTTATTTGGAGACCCAGCTCCTTCAATTGAAAAAATAAATACTTTACCAAATTCAGGCATTTTCCCTTCCCGATTGCAACGTCCGGCAGACTGGATAATGGATTCCAATGGAGCTCTTTCCCTGAAAACACAAGGGAAATCAAAATCGACACCTGCTTCAATCAACTGTGTAGAGGAAACTAAAATCTTTTCATTTTTTTTCAAACAGGATCGTATATCCTCAATAACCTTCTTTCGGTGAACTGGATACATGCTTGTAGATAAATGGAAAATACGGAAAGTAGAACCTTTCTGAATTTCATTGAAGAATAATAATGCTTGCTTCTTTGTATTGAAAATGCACAAAGCAGACTCGTCTTGTTTAAAAACGGATTCAGATAGTTGTTCAATTGAAACAGGCAAGTAATTATTGATAGAATGGTATTCAACTCTACGCGTAGCATCAAAAATTTTCTTTGGATTTTCCACCAACGATTGAATAGCTTCTATACCATTAAAATCAATGCTTTTCTCAAAAGCTGGTTGCGTAGCTGTACAAAAAAGTAACGATGTATTCATTACTTTTTGTACATTCTTCAACATCGTTAATGTGGGTAGTACGATTTCTTTTGGCAAAGTTTGTACTTCGTCGAAAATTACTACTGATTGAGCAATGTTATGAATTTTTCTGCATCGGGAAGGTTTATTTCCAAACAATGATTCAAAAAATTGAACAGATGTTGTTACTATAATTGGATAATCCCAATTTTCAGTGGCCAAACGCCTTGTATAATTGCCGTTCTTTTGCCATTCATTAGCAATAACTTTGTTTGATTCCTCGTCTTCGTTAAAATTGGAATGATGTTCAAGTACCCATTCTTCGCCAAAAATTCGTTTTAATTCTTTTGCAGTTTGGTCAATGATACTTATAAACGGCAATACAATGATTATTCGTTTTAAGTTATTATACTCAGCATGATGCAAGGCCCAACTAACTGAAGCTAATGTTTTTCCCATACCTGTTGGAAGAGTCATTGAAAAAAAGCCTGTATCCGATTTTGATTTGGATATTGCATAACGACGTACCTCATTTCGTAAAATGTTTATATAACCAACTTTACTTTTATCTTTTAGTTCAGCTTCCAATTTTTCGAGTAAATACTTCGAATCAAAAACTCTTGAATTTCTATTTTCTGATATAGAGCTATTAAAATGCCTCTCTGTATCCAACCAGTCAGCATCAGTGAGTGAACTAAATAACATTCTGATAAATAACTCTTTATCAGCACCCCGCAAACCTGTATCTTCGTATGTTAAATCAGACTCACGAATTTTGTTTTCTTCTAAAAATTCATTTTTTAGAGTTGAAAGAAATGTATGTTCAGGTTCATCAAACTCATTCAAATCGGATTTTAAATCACTTAAATCTGGTAAACCTTTATGATGACCGTCAATAGCAAATGCAGCCTCAATTTGATTCAATCTTTTAGCGAAAGCTGCACCCCAACAAGCATGTGGAACACTACCTCTCCGACCACCTTCTATAAGGTATTTCTGAAAATCGGGTTGATATTTACCCATGTCATGCAAAAGTCCAGTTGTTTTGTAGATTTTTTGAAATAAATTATTTGATGAATAAACATTCATTAGTTTGGAGACACCTTGCGTATGATCAACTATTGAATGGACCTCGCCTTTTTCATTTTCTGTATGTGCTATCTTCATGGAAAAATTATTTACAATACAAATTAATAACATGGTAATGGTTCTTATTATTTACAAAAAACACACTTCAAACTGACAAATTCTGTCATTCTTACTTTTTTATTGCATATTTTTAAATATATTTTAAAAGATAAAGATTCTCGCACCACAATTTCACCAGGTAACCCCATTACAAAGCGTCCAATTCCATGATAATCAGCTATCGGTACAACCAATTTATACCGGAAAGCAGCATCACCTAAATCAGCCATCATATTCAAATATTTTTCCGCTCGCGGAAACTAGTCCCTCAACAAATGTTATTTAAATCGCGATAAACCGTTCGTTCGGTAATAGAAAACCGTTCAGAAAGTTCGGTGATACTGTATCGAACCCCGCTGGAAAGCATTACCAGCATACGTAGAATTGCTTCTGTTTTTGGTTGTTCCATGGTCGAAATAAGGTAATTTGTAATATGTTTTTAAGGACTTGTAAAATAGCCTTTTATTTCTAATAAAGAACAAGTAAACATTAAATGTTTACAACTAAAATAATATTCTATTTTTTCTTTGAAAAGAAATGTATCCGCAGTTTAACACACATTCCGTTAAGCGAACATTGAAAAGGGGCATGACCGATGTCGACTTCGACGGCCGAACGCAGTGAACGTGCCGAGTCCGGCATACAAAATATTGACGGCTCGAATGAGACTAAATTTTTGTGCCGGAGTCGGTACGTTCACAAGCGAGGACTAGGGAGACAGAGGTCGTGTCCCTTTCCAATGGAAGCGCAGCCAAAAAAAGCGCTGCAAACTATTCACTTATGCCCATGCCTATGATGCAAATCCGGATAATGCGCATGTTCGTGCGACATCTCCTCATGCGTATGCACATGCGAATGCCACTTCCCTTTCGAAACAATTTCCCCATCATGCAAATGATTGTGGTGTCCATCATTGTGCTGATGAAAGTGAACATGCGTCAAAGCCTGATGCAAATGCACATGACTGTGTGATGAAATGCTCGTCATATAAATGGCTAACGCCAGAAGGAACATAGAAATTAGATGGACCCAATGAAACGAATCCTGGAAGAAAAGATAAGATAAAGCTACGCCCCAAAGCGGAGCAGTTGAAAACAGAATTTGACTTCTGGTTGCACCAACGTTTTGTGCAGAAGTAACATAAAGTACGATGCTTAAACCGTAAGATAAAGCACCAAGCAAAATGGCAGGGCCGATAGTTCCAAACGACATTGGTTGAGTGGCTACAAGGCAGCCAATAATTAAATTGACCGACCCCGCTCCTATCCCTTTGACGAAAGTGACAGCCTGAGGGGATGCCCCATCTGTGATTGCTGTCAAATGATTGTCCACGCCCCAGCAAAAACAGGCAGCCGTAATGAGCAGAGCTGAGACGAAACTGCTTGAACCTTCCCCGAACGATGTGATGACCCCTGCTAAAACGGTTAAAACGACGCCAGTCCAGGTAAACCGGTCCAACGTATCTTTGAAAAGAAAAACTCCTAAAATGGCAGTGGCAACGAGTTCCATATTGAGCCAGATGGAGACTGATGCGGCGTTTGCTGTTTTTAATCCGGCCAATAAAAGCAATGGACCCAGGATACCACCGAAGAAGATGATTCCAAAAGTTTTGGTCTTACTGCCCGATTTGAAAAGCATTTTTAGTTGGTTGTCCTTTTTCAGAATGAAAGGTATCATGGCTATACCTGCACCCAGATAGAGCAAACCAGCTAATTGAAAGGAATTTAGACCATTCAAAAGGAGTTTACTGAATGGTGTGGCTATGCCAAAAAGCAAGCCTGAAAGTAAACCTGTGATGAGGGCGAAACGTTTCACTTTTCAAATGTTCAATGGCAATGAAAAGAAAAAAGTGGATCCGGAGCCAATTTTGCTTACCACCCAGAATTTGCCGTTGTTTTTTTCAACCAGTTCCTTACAGATGATTAAACCCAACCCGGTTCCTTTCTCATTTTTTGTGCCTGGAGTGGAATAGCTTTGATTCAATTGGAATAATTTGCTCAACCGATCTTTTGGTATTCCAACACCGTTGTCGCAAACGGAAACGATCAACTCATTTTGGTTGTCAATAGTAGAAATGGCAATACTCCCTGTTGGGTGCGTAAATTTTATGGCATTTGAAATCAGATTTCTCAATACCGTACTAATCATTGCTTTATCAGCGTTCACTTGAAAATTATTGGTTTGAGTGTTTATCAGGATGGATTTTTGATCTGCTATACTATTTAATAATAGAATTTCATCGTTGATTAGAGTTGCCATATCAAACGATTCCGGATTGTAGACCATTCTGCCAGACTGCGATTGAGCCCAAACCATTAGATTCATTAACAGGTCCATAGCCCTGTTGGAGGATTGTACTATGATGTTGGCAAACAACCCGATTTTTTCGTAATCCTTTTCAATAACCCGCTCTACAAGTAGTTCACTAAAACCGATGATGGAATTGAAGGGACTTTTTAAATCATGTGCAATGATGGAAAAGAATTTGTCTTTTTCAGCGTTAACCTTTTCAAGTTCAAGGTTTTTTGATTTTATCTCTTGTTCAGCTCTTTTCCGATCGCTGACATCGATTAAGGTGCCTGTCCAAATAATATCCGTATTTTCCAAAACACGGGGAATGGATTCAAAATGAATCCAAATAACGTCGTTTTTAATTTTCAGTCGGCCTTCCCAAATAAATGGAGTTTTATTTATGTTGGCTTCGACATTTAAGCGAACAAATTCTTCTTTATCCTGATCAAATAGAAAATCATATATGACGCCTGGATTTTTTTCAATGACAGTCCGGTCTAAATTTAGTATTTCACAAAAGCGATCGTTAAAAAAATCGAGTTTGTAATACAGGTTTGCCGTGCAGTAATAGTCTTTTTCCTGGGTTGGTTTTTCATGGAAAATACGTAAACGGTATATTCCGGATGGCAGAGCGTTAGCCAAATCTGAATACAGTTCCCGTTCATTGATTAATGCCTGATCCATCTCTCTCTGATTTTCATCAGATTTTTTCTGATTGAACATTTCGATTTCCAGTAGAGTTAAATCACTAGAATATTGATCTTCGTTTTTAGTTGGCGTGGTCATTATTTATGATTTAAGGGTCCCGAAAAAGGTTTTGTAATATACTACAAAATTCCTTTAGTACTCGGCAAATTGTATTTATAAATATCCCTCCTGATCGCCATTTTGATCGATCTGGCAAAAGCCTTGAAAATTCCCTCAATCTTGTGATGTTCGTTTTCACCCTCCGCTTTAATGTTTAAATTCATCTTGGAGGCATCACTCACAGACTTGAAGAAATGCAGAAACATTTCAGTAGGCATATCTCCTACTCTTTCCCGCTTGAATTCAGCATCCCAGACCAACCAGGGTCTACCACCAAAATCCAGTGCTACACTGCACAGGCAATCATCCATAGGCAAGCAAAAACCATATCGTTCGATGCCCCGTTTGTCGCCCAATGCTTTTAGTAAAGCTTCACCAAGCGCAATACCGGTGTCCTCAATGGTGTGGTGTTCATCCACATTTAAATCGCCTTTGGTGTGAATGGTCAAGTCAATTCCGGAATGTTTGCCAATCTGATCCAGCATGTGGTCAAAAAATCCCAGACCAGTATCGATATCCGTTTTTCCATTTCCATCGAGGTTGACTTGAACATAGATATCTGTTTCATGGGTCTTGCGAGCTACAATAGCTATTCTTTCACCTGCAAAAAGAAAAGTGGTAATGTCGTCCCATTTATCTGTGATTAAGGCGCAGATGCCTTCTAAACCGGCAGCGATCAGTGAAGCATTAATTTCTTCAGTTGCAGCTTTGAGAAATATAGCCTTGCAACCCAGATTCTTAGCCATCTGGACATCTGTCAACCGATCACCGATGACAAAAGAACCGGTCATGTCGTAATCGTCCGTCAGATATTCCTGAAGCATACCCAGTTTGGGTTTACGCGTCGGAGCATTGTCCTGTGGCATGGAACTGTCTATGTGGATGGCGTCAAAAGTAACACCCTCATTTTCAAAGGCCTTCATTACCTTATTGTGAGCTGGCCAGAATGTTTCCTCCGGAAAAGAGCTGGTACCCATGCCGTCTTGATTGGTCACCATTACAAACTTAAAATCCAGTTTGGTACGAATGAAATTCAAATTTCTGAAAACATGTGGGTAAAATTCCAGTTTTTCCAGGCTGTCCAGTTGATAATCAACAGGGGGTTCTAGCACCATGGTGCCATCCCTGTCTATAAATAGTACGCGTTTTTTGGTATTCATTGCTGTCAATTAGTTCATGTTTTTCAAAGCCTCGATCAACAAGGTATTTTCTTCGGGAATGCCTACTGTGATGCGCAGACAACCCAGACACAAGGAAACATTGTTACGGTTTCTTACGATAATGCCTTGTTCCACCAGGTAACGGTACGTTGCGTTGGCATCGTTTACCCGAACCAAAACAAAATTGGCATCCGAAGGATAAACTTTCACCACCATCGGAAGCGATTCCAGTTGGGCTACCAGTTCGGTACGCTCGGTCAACAGCATATCCACCCAGTCGTTCTTGCGTTTCAGTTTCTTGATTTCTTCTCCCACGAAATATTGAGTCAACAGATTGATGTTGTACGGATATTTCACTTTGTTGAAGAAGCTGATGATCTCAGGACTGGCAAAAGCCATACCCAGTCGGATGGCTGCCAAACCCCAGGCCTTGGAAAATGTTTGCAAAACGATGAGATTTGGATAGGTATCCAGCAAGGTCAGGAAGCTGGGTCGTGACGAAAAGTCGATATAGGCTTCATCAATGACCACGATGCCGGAAAATCCATCCAGAATCCGTTTCATTTCGTTGATGTCTAAATCGTTGCCGGTCGGATTGTTTGGTGAACACATGAAAATGACTTTGGTGTGCGCATCCACTGCAGAAAGCACTTGTTCCACATCCAGTGAATAGTCTTCCAGCAAAAGCACCTTGCGGTATTCAACGTTGTTGATGTCGGCACAAACCTGATACATTCCGTAGGTCGGGTCGATGGCCACAATGTTGTCCACTCCCGGTTCGCAGAAAATGCGGACCACCAGGTCAATGGGTTCGTCGCTGCCGTTGCCGAAAAACAACTTTTCGGAGTCAATGTTCTTCAGTTTCGCCACTTTTTCCTTCAGGTCCTTTTGAAGAGGATCCGGATACCGGTTGTAGGGTGCGTTCAAAGGGTTTTCGTTGGCATCCAGATAAGCGGTGGCCTCACCCTTGAACTCATCTCTGGCACAGGAATAAGGCTTGAGATGGTATATATTTGGTCGGACTAAATCTTGTAAATTCATTGTACTGGTATTTTATTTTTTTCCAAGCCTCAAAGACATGGCATTTTTGTGGGCAAAAAGGGATTCTGTTTCTGCCATGATTTCCACAGCTGGTCCGATAATTTTCAAGCCTTCCGGTGTGATTTCCTGAAAGGTTATTTTCTTGCGAAAGCTATCCAGATTCACACCACTGTAGGCTTTGGCATAACCGTTTGTAGGCAGTGTATGATTTGTTCCCGATGCATAATCGCCTGCACTTTCGGGTGTGAGGTGTCCCAGAAAAATAGAACCTGCATTGATGATTTGTTCTGCCACTTCCCTGTATTCCATCGTTGAAATGATGAGGTGTTCGGGAGCGTATTCATTGGTGATGCGGATGGCTTCCTTCATGTCCTTGACCAGAATGATCTTGCTGTTCTCCAGTGCTTTTTCAGCGATGTCCTTACGTGGCAGTTTAGCTGTTTGAAGGACGACTTCATCCACGACATGTCTGGCCAGCAATTCACTTGTGGTGATGAGAATGACCTGACTGTCAGCACCGTGTTCTGCCTGTGAAAGCAAGTCGGAAGCGACAAATGCCGGATTGGCTGTTTCGTCTGCAAGGACTTCTACTTCAGAAGGACCTGCAGGCATGTCGATGGCAACGTCACGAAGGCTGACAAGTTGCTTGGCAGTGGTGACATATTGATTGCCGGGGCCGAAAATCTTGTAAACCTTGGGCACACTTTCTGTACCGTAAGCCATGGCACCGATGGCTTGTATGCCACCAATCTTGAAAACTTTGCTTACACCGGCTATTTTAGCTGCATACAAAATGGCTGGATTGATATTCCCTTCGCTGTCTGGTGGTGTACAAAGGACGATCTCCCTGCAACCGGCTATTTGAGCCGGTATTGCCAGCATCAGCACCGTTGAAAATAAAGGGGCTGTTCCACCTGGAATGTACAAACCGACTTTTTCGATGGCTACCGCTTTTTGCCAACAGGTGACACCTGGTACGGTTTCCACTATGGGCAGAATCGTATCCTGAGCCTGGTGAAACGCGGTGATATTTTGTTTGGCAAGGTTAATAGCTTGCTTTAAATTGTCAGGTACAAGTGAATCAGCATCAGTGAATTCCTTTTCTGAAACAAGCAGGTCTTTAAGTACAACCTTGTCAAATTTCAGTTCGTATTCTCTCACGGCTTCATCGCCACGACGCTTGATTTCAAGCAAAACACCACTGACCAGATCGTTCAGCTGTGTTGTGTCGTAAGCTGGTCTTTCAAGCAATGCCGGCCATTCACTTTCCGATGGATAGTTGCAAATTTTCATTTTTGAGAATTCTTAGGATATCATTTTTTCGATGGGTAAAACTAAAATACCTTCGGCTCCCAAAGTCTTGAGTTTCCCGATCACTTCCCAGAATCTTTTTTCTTCCAGCACTGTGTGCAAGGAACTCCAACCCTCTTTTGCCAGCGGCATCACTGTTGGGCTTCTCATACCGGGAATTTCATTGACAATGGCTTGAATCATATCGTTGGGTACATTCATCAGGACGTATTTCTTGTTTTCCGCATACTGCACTGCCTGTATACGAAACAAAAGTTCATCCAGAATGTTCTGCTTTTCTTCTGTCAAAGCGGTGTGGCCTATCAGCAACGCTTCTGATTGCATGATGACTTCCACTTCTTTTAGCTGGTTGCTCACCAATGTACTACCTGAGCTTACAATATCAAAGATACAGTCAGCCAGGCCAATCCCCGGTGCTATTTCTACGGATCCGGTAATGGTGTGAATATCTGCTTTTACACCATTCTTGTCCAGAAAATCTCTCAGGATAACGGGATACGAAGTGGCAATTTTTTTATCTTCCAACCATTTTACACCAGTGTATTCGATGGCTTTTGGAATAGCGATGGATAATCGGCATTTGCTGAAGCCAAGTCTTTTGATGATGTTGGCATCTTCCTTCTTTTCACAGAATTCATTTTCGCCCACTACGCCTACGTCTGCGATGCCAGAAGCTACGGACTGTGGAATATCGTCATCCCTTAAGAATAAGATTTCTACCGGGAAATTCTTAGATGGGACCAGAAGTGTCCGTTTACCGGGAGCCAATTTGATACCAGCTTCCTTGAGCAGCAACATGGTGTCCTCATTGAGACGACCTTTGGATTGTACAGCTATTCTTAGCATAATGATTGAATTAATATTGAATAAAAAAAGGCTCACCACATAACGGTAAGCCTTTTGAAATATTTTTATAGTACACTACAAGTTCAGCCAACCGTTTTAACGTTTAGTATGATGGTGATGACCGATATGTAATGTGATTACTTGCATGGTTGTTTTTTTTAATAGTGTTGCAAAAATAGGTATATATTCATCATTTTACAACTTTTTACCGTAAAATATTAAAAAATTGATTTACCTTACTTCTAAATGTTGTGTATTGAACTTAAAAAAAACAAGAACATTTCAGCAGATTAGGTTGTTTTACCTATATTTATAGAAGGAAAATGCAATAATTCATTTTACCTTTGCAATATAATAATTTCGAAAATATGATCAAACCACTCCAAAACACCATGCAAGCCACCCTGGAGAATAGTGTCTCCTTATTTGGTGATAAAGTTGCTTATACTATGAGTCCAACCAATACGGTAACGTATAAAATGTTGGGTGAAAAAGCAGCGAACGTACGATTTTATCTCGCCAGTCACGGTATTAAATACAATGATAAAGTGGCACTTATAGGTGAAAATATGCCTCAATGGGGTGTATCCTACTTTGGAATAGCTTCCATGGGTGCTGTGATCGTTCCGATTCTGGTCGATTTTTCAGCCAAAGAAGTAGCCACAGTACTCGAACATTCTGAAGCAAAGGCTTTAATTGTTTCTGAAAAAGTATACAAGAAAATTAAAGAACAAATTAAATTTGAGGGTTTGGTCATCATCATGAATGACTTTAAAACTCCCGAAGGAGAAAGTATTGATGATTATTGCAGCCTGAATCAGGAAGCTTGTAAAGCTTATACCCCAGACCGGGTGAAAGAAAGCGATTTATGCTGCATCATATATACATCAGGTACGACAGGACGTTCCAAAGGTGTTATGCTGACAAACGATAGTATTGTCTGGGATGCTCAGATGTGCACTACTCTCTATCCCGTTTCCAGCTCTGATGTTTACTTGTCTGTACTACCGCTTGCACATACCTACGAATGTACCATCGGTTTGGTTTTGGGCACTATGCAAGGTGCTACCATACATTATATTGACAAGGCTCCAACAGCCAATGTGCTGATGCCATTATTCAAGACCATCCGGCCAACCATGATGCTAACGGTGCCTTTGATCATCGAGAAGATGTTCAAGGTGGGTGTGAAACCCAAACTGACCAAAACGCCGTTTATGCGTTTTCTATATGGAATCAGGCCTATTCAGAAGGTGTTGCATCGCGCTGCCGGTAAAAAGCTGTATAAGGTGATGGGTGGTGAGCTTCGGTTTTTCGGAATTGGTGGTGCGGCTGTCGCTCCGGAAGTAGAACGCTTTTTGAGGGATGCTAAATTCCCCTATTCCTGTGGATATGGACTCACAGAAACAGCTCCGATGCTATTTGGTTCACCCGTTGAGAAAAGTATTTATCGTTCGAATGGACCGGCTATGGCTGGCATTGAAAGTAAGTTGATCAATGTCAATCCACAAACAGGCGAAGGTGAAGTTGTTGTACGCGGCCGGAATGTGATGCTTGGTTATTTCAAGGATCCTGAAAAAACGGCTGAGGTATTGAGCCCGGATGGTTGGTTCCGCACCGGTGACCTGGCCATACTGGATAAAAAAGGGAATGTCTATCTAAAGGGACGCAGCAAGAACATGATTCTGGGTGCCAGCGGTGAAAATATTTATCCCGAAGAAATCGAAGCCATCATCAATGAGATGGATGGAGTGGTTGAATCGGTGGTTTACGAGCAAAAAGGGAAACTGGTGGCGAAAGTGTATATGAATCCAGAAGAGTTTTCCAAACGTTATCAGGAGTTGAAGACTACCGCCCACAATTATCAGGAAGAGCTCATGAAGCGGATGGAGCAGTATATGAAGGAGCTCAAGGAAAAAGTCAATCAGTCTGTAGCCAAACATTCTCAGCTTGCAGATGTGCAATTGCACGACCAGCCGTTTGAGAAAACGGCCACAATGAAAATCAAGCGCTTTTTGCTGAACAAGGAAAAAGGTGCAGATGAAAAGACCGAAACTTCAGAAAAAATAAAGGAATAAACATCAATGGTCCAGACAGGAGGAATTTTGATATTCCTTCTGTTTGGCCAATGGTAACTTTTTGATGACTTCATCGACGGAATGTCGAATCCATTTTTTAATTTCCTTATCGTCCAGGTCCCTATTCGGGTAAAGTGTGTTCCAGTATTTTTTATTGAAGTGATAGGCGGATTCAACGGCTTCGTATCTATCTCTGAGTTCAAGAGCCATATCCGGATCACATTTGACGGAAATGCTGAGAACATCGCTGTCCAGAGGCAGAAGGGCAAACATCTTCCCCATTACTTTAAAAACCAAGGATACATCATCGAATGGCAGACATTCTTCAACTCCCTTGATGGACAGACAATATTCTCTCAGCTCTTCAACGTTCATGATTGATGGATTACTTGGAGTAATCGGCTTTTACATTTGAATTGTTCAAAAGGTAATCAAAGCTTTTCTTGATGCTTTCCAGCGGAGCAAAATTGTATTGTTCCACTTCAACGACCAGGTATTTGACTCCGGATGCTGCTGCATTCTGGAAGATGGCATCAAAACCGACCATACCGCTTTGTCCCAATTCTTTGTTGTCTTTGATGTGTAGCAGTTCAAAACGGCCCGGATACTTGTTGAAATAATCCACAGGGCTTTGTCCACCTCTGACTACCCAGTAAACGTCCATTTCAAAGAAAACTTTGGAGGGGTCGGTATTCTTAAGCATGTAATCATACATTGTTTCTCCTTCTATCTTTGTGAATTCCTGGCTGTGGTTGTGAAAGCCAAAACGGATACCTGCAGCGTTGCATTTTTCTCCAACCTGGTTGAAGTAATCGCAATACACCTTCAAGTCGGCCAGTGTCTTTGGAACGGGCATGTGTGGAAGGACGATGTACTTCATACCTGCAGCCTTGTGTGCCTTGATGGCTGTATCCCACCATTTCCAGGTTTCATCCCAGTTGGTTGTTGAGATGTCCTCGTTCAGGGTCTTGCCTGTATGAGAGGAAAGAACTTCCATACCTGCGGACTCGATGGATTTTTTAAACGCTTCCGGTGTCATATCGTAGAATTTGCCATCGTTGTAATTGGCGGCTTCCACTCCTTTATAACCGGCTTCTGCTGTTTTAGCCACCGTATTCTTATAATCAGTACGAATGTCATCCCGGACGGAATACAATTGGATAAAAATGTTTTTTTTCGGCTTGGCTGCCTGGGTACATACAGATAGAGTACAAAAGAGGAGTATCGGTAAGATTAATTTTTTCATGGCTGTGTTTTAAAAAAAAGAGGTTGCCTCAGTTGTTGAGACAACCTCTTCGGTTTTTCTAGTCTAATACTTTTATTTTGATGTTGCGATACCAAACATCATCACCGTGGTCCTGGAGGCCAATAAAACCTTCCTGGTTTTCACCACCGGCATTGATGAAGTTTTCCCAACCTTTAAACTTGCTGTTGTCAACCATGGTTTTCCAATCGCTGGTCCACAAATGGTATTCAAGAACGTTTTTACCGTTTTGAGAATGAACTACAGTACCTTTATATACAAGGATCTTTCCTGTGTTCCATTCGCCGAAAGGTTTGGAGTTTTGAGGAACTGCAGGGATCAAGTCATACAAGGAAGCAGATTTTCTGTTACCGTCCTGTCCCAACATGGCATCGGGGTGGTTGGCATTGTCAAGGATCTGATATTCCGGTGAAGATTTATAGATGGGTTCATCCTTTACTTCTTGAGACAGATAAAAAATACCGCTGTTGGAGCCTTTAGCCACTTTCCACTCAAAGGTCAGTTCGAAGTTTTTGTATTTCTTGTCAAAAATGATGTCACCACCATCTTTAGCTCCGGCTTCGCCTTTGCCTGATCCGTTGATTTTTATGGCACCATCTTCTATAGTCCAGGCTGCAGGCATGTCTGCACGGTTGTAACCACGCCATCCGGTAAAGGTTTTACCATCAAATAGGGCAACGAAGCCGTCTTTTGCTGCAGCTGTCGTTTTTTTAGGAGCTTTCTTTTTGTCTTTTTTTGCGGACGCACTGCTGGATGATACCATCATTGCTGCCATAATTCCAAAAATTAAAATTGATTTTTTCATATTAAATAGATGTTTAAATGTGCGTTATAGACTAGGCATGTCAGGTAAGTTCCAGCCTGTTCTGTAATTGTGTTTGATCAGTTGTTCCGCAAATGCACGGGCATTGATGGGATCTGTCATCTTTTTGTTGAAAGTAGGATGTCCATCGACGATGTTGAAACCATCTTCTACGATGCTCTGGAATGAAGCGTTTTCAGGAATGTTTGTGAATCGCATGTTTGGTCCATCCCAATGCAATTCCTGATTCAGGTATTGAAGACGAACGGCAAGAACACCCATTACAACCATTTCGTTGAATGGACCTGCTTCCTGGAATGGAGATGCGGTTAGAATACGGTCATCGCTGTCTTCTTTACAAGCGCGTACCCAATCCATTTCGTGTGTCAATGTCACTTCTCTGCATTTTTTAGGCGCAACTGGAGTGCGACCGGATACCAACCAGGGGTCTTTTCCGTAGCAACCACAAATCAAGGTGTCTTTGGTACCATGGAAAATAACACCACCACCACCATTGTTCAGGTCTAATCCAGCAGCAACTCCAGCTGGACGTGGAGGTTGAAGGCCACCGTCATACCAGGTTACTTCTACTTCGGGCATGGCTACTCTGGCCATATTGTCGCGGGCAGGGAATGTGTATTTTACCATTTCTGCATTAGGAGCACATTCGGTCAAAAGCATGGTAGAGCTACCTTGTACTTTGGTTGGATAACCCAATTGAAGACCTTTAAATACAGGATGAAGGATGTGGCAAGCCATATCACCCAAAGCGCCTGTACCATAATCCCACCAACCGCGCCAGTTCCATGGGTGATAAATTTCGTTGTAGGGTCTTTCAGGTGCAGGTCCTGTAAATAAGTCCCAGTTTAATGTATCAGGTATTTTATCTACTCTGGTTGGACGAGGTAAACCTTGTGGCCAGATTGGTCTGTCGGTGAAAGCTTCTACTTTGGTCACTTCTCCGATTTCACCATTCCAGATCCAGTCACAGATCTGGCGAACACCTGCATCGGAAGAACCTTGATTACCCATTTGGGTAGCCACGTTGTATTTTTTCGTGAGGTTGGTCAGTAGTCTGGATTCGTAAACAGAGTGAGTCAAGGGCTTTTCGCAATACACGTGTTTGCCCATGGTAATGGCCTGTGAGGCGATGATGGCATGTGTATGGTCTGCTGTACCAATTACGACTGCATCAATGCTTTTACCCAGCTCGTCGAACATTTGACGATAATCGTAGTATTTTTTGGCTTTGGGAAAATAGTCGAAAACTCGCTGACTATATTTCCAGTCCACATCACACAGACCGACCATGTTTTGACTTTCGACGCCCTTCAGGACATGAAAGCCACGACCACCGATTCCAACACCGGCGATGTTGAGTTTATCACTTGGGGATACGTGCCCAAACTTTTTTCCAAGAACTGTGGATGGGACTATAGATAGTCCAACTGCAGCAATTGCCCCTGTTTTCAGGAACTTTCTTCTAGAGATTTCTGATGACATAACTATGTATAATTTAGGTTAAGGTCGAAGTGTTTTTACCTTTTTAAATTTTGCGATTAAATATACAAACAATAAAAAAACTACACATACTATTAAAAATATTTTTAACAACTATTTTATTTTAATATGTAAGTCGTAGAAATAGAGCATAATAAGTTATGCAATTTTCTAAATATTAATCGGAATTTTCTTGTCTTCTTATATGAGTTTATAGAAAGGAAATAGTTTGTTATACTTTCTTTGGGACTCCTATTCCGGTGTTCTCATAGAATCAATGCAATTATATTGCAAAAAATACTTTCTTTTTGTAGATTTGCTGACTATAATTCGACCTAAATTATTAAAAATTGAAACTATGAAGCAGATTCGTGCAGCCATCGTTGGATATGGCAATATTGGTAAATATGTACTGGAAGCTATCCAGGCATCACCGGATTTTGAAGTGGCAGGTGTGGTGCGTCGTTCATTGAACGCAGAAAATCCTCAGGAACTTGCAGGCATTCCAGTTGTGACAGATATCCGTAAACTGGAAAAGGTGGACGTTGCCATTTTGTGCACTCCTACCCGCAGCGTGGAAGAATATGCCAAAGAATATCTGGCTTTGGGAATTAATACAGTAGACAGTTTTGACATACACGGTCAAATCTGGGATCTGCATGAATCTTTGGATAAAGTGGCAAAAGCCAACAACGCGGTATCCGTTATTTCAGCCGGTTGGGATCCGGGTAGTGACTCCATGGTTCGGGCAATGATGGAAGCCATCGTGCCTAAAGGTATCAGCTACACAAACTTTGGTCCTGGTATGAGTATGGGTCACACGGTGTGTGTAAAATCCAAGGCAGGTGTTAAAGCTGCACTTTCCATGACCATTCCTTTGGGAACAGGTGTTCACCGTCGTATGGTTTATATTAAACTGGAAGATGGTTTTGATTTCAACAAGGTTGCTGAATCCATTCGGATAGACCCCTATTTTGCGAGTGATGAAACCCATATTACCCAGGTGGATGATGTGGATGCCCTGATAGATATGGGCCACGGCGTACATATGACTCGCAAAGGCGTATCCGGCAAGACTCAGAATCAGATGCTTGAATTCAATATGAAGATCAACAACCCTGCATTGACCGCTCAGGTTTTGATTTGTGTGGCTCGTGCTTCATTCAAACAAAAACCGGGTGCTTATACGATGATAGAACTACCAGTGATTGATTTGATTTACGGTGATAAAGAATCCTTGATTCGTCATTTGGTTTAGTCAATAAATTGAACTTACAAGAAAATGGGTGTCTCACAAGGGCATCCATTTTTTTGTGAAATAGTACAAATTAATTACGATTTGATACTTTTATGCCGATAAATTGCTTCAATATGTAATTTTAAACTAAATTTGACGCCGAATTCAAAAAACTTTAAATCGTATGTCTAAAACACAAAAATCTACAGGATGGCTTATTGCCATGGCTGCACTTTGCATTAACTTAATTCTGGGAATGCTTTATTCCTGGAGTGTCATTAAAAAAGAACTTGTCGGCGAATGGGGCTGGAGCAACACGGAAGCATCTATTCCATACATTGTCAGTGTGGCTTCATTTGCCATCACCATGATTTTTGCCGGTAGAGCTCAGGACAAATTTGGACCAAGACCCGTCGCCATTTTAGGTGGAATCCTTTTGGGTGGTGGTTTGATTGCATCTTCGTTGGCGCACAGCCTCCCCTTAATGATTCTGACTTTTGGTGTAATTGGTGGTATGGGAATTGGTTTTGGTTATTCTGCTGTCACTCCTTGCGCCATTAAGTGGTTTGATTCCAAGAAAAAGGGTTTAATCTCAGGTATCGTAGTTTCCGGTGTCGGTTTGTCTCCGGTTTATCTGGCTCCCATCACGAATTCGCTCCTGAAAACAAATTCCATTGAACAAACATTTTTGTATCTGGGTCTTTTTTCATTGATAGGAATCCTATTCTTCGCTATGTTTATGAAAAATCCTCCAGCAGGATTTATTCCTCAGACAAATTCAAAAACTCCAACTGCGAAAGTCAACGATTTCACGTGGCAGGAAATGGTCCGGACCAAACCTTTCTGGTTGTTGTTTGTGGCTTTTCTGATGGGTGGTACTGCTGGATTGATGTTGATAGGTCATATAGCTAGTATTGCTAAAGTTCAAGCCAGTTGGGAAGGTGGATTCATGTTGGTTGTGGTTCTGGCTGTGTTCAATGCTATAGGCCGTGTTTCCGGTGGTGTTTTGTCGGATAAGATCGGTCGTACCACTTCCATGCTTATTTTCTTTCTGGTACAGGCAATAAACATGTTCCTGTTTTCCTTTTACGAAAGTGTTCCAGTGCTGATTATTGGAACAGCTTTGGCCGGTTGGGCATATGGCGCTTTGTTTGCTTTGTTTCCCGCTGCAACAGGCGATTTCTTCGGAATGAAAAATTTTGGTGTCAATTATGGTCTGATCTTCTGTGGCTGGGGTGTTGGTGGAATCATCGGACCGCTCTTGGGTGGGTTCGTAGCTGATGCAACCGGAACGTATTCAATTTCGTATGTGGTATCGGCTTGCATGTTGCTTGTAGGTGCTGCCATTGTGAAGTTCACTAAAGCGCCGGTAAAGGCGTAAGACAATAGTCTGATATATGAAAAGGGGCTGATCAAATATTTTTGATCAGCCCCTTTTCATAAACGCAAATGTGATGTTTCCTTTTTTAGTAAAGCTTCCGACTAAAGTCTGTTTCCCAGAAAATCGCCCAACCAAACTGAAAGTAAGCAAAGCAGTAAGCTACCTACAGCGTATAAAATGAAAAGCCCCATTTGGCCGCTTCTCAGTAGATGAAGGCTTTCGTTGGAAAACGTGGAGAATGTGGTGAAGCCCCCACAGAAGCCGACAGCCATCAGCAACCGGGTATTGTCTCCGATTAGGTGACGACTGAATAAGGCGTAGAGAAATCCAATTAGTAAGCTGCCAAGAATATTGACCAGCAAAGTACCCACTGGAAATCCGGCAAAGCTGAAAAGCCTGCCCGTCAGGGAGCGCAGGACACTTCCCAAACCTCCTCCAAGGAAAACCAACAAGAGCGATTTCAGCATACTGCTAAATGTTACAATGTGACTCTGGAATAAGGGACCGCATCCATGGTAGCAAAGTTTCCTTCCAGATATTTGAAGTAGCCTGTCATGGCAATCATGGCTGCATTGTCCGTTGTATAGGCAAACTTTGGAATATGAATGGTCCAACCAAATCGTTTGGCATGATCCTCAAAAGATGCCCGTAGACCGGAATTGGCCGATACTCCACCTGCTAAAGCCACTTCCTTTATTCCCAATGCTTTGGATGCTTTTCTGAGTTTGTCCATCAGAATATCCACCACGGTAGCCTGAAGGGAAGCACAAAGGTCTTCCTTGTTTTGTTCGATAAAGTCCGGATTCAGAGCTATTTCGTCCCGTAAGCGATACAAGAAGGATGTTTTTAATCCGCTGAAGCTATAATTGTAGTCGGGGATGTGTGGTTTACTGAACTGGAAAGCTTTGGGGTTGCCTTCTTTGGCTAGTCTGTCTACGACAGGACCACCCGGATAAGGAAGTCCCATGACTTTTGCGCATTTGTCAAAGGCTTCCCCGGCGGCATCGTCAATGGTTTGACCGACGATTTCCATATCCTTGTAAGAGCGCACCAGCACAATTTGTGAATTGCCTCCGGAAACCAAGAGGCATAGGAAGGGGAATTGGGGGATCTGATGCTCCTCTCCTTTCACCTGTATAAAGTGTGCCAGGATATGTCCTTGTAAATGATTGACATCCACCAATGGAATCTGGAGTGATCTGGCAAATCCTTTTGCAAAGGAAGTACCAACCAGCAAGGATCCCATGAGGCCTGGACCTCTGGTAAATGCAATGGCGGTCAGATCTTCTTTGGTGATACCGGCTTGTTTAATGGCTTGATCTACAACAGGAATAATGTTTTGCTGATGTGCTCTGGATGCCAATTCGGGTACGACACCACCGTACAGTTCGTGTACTTTTTGGCCGGCTACAACGTTTGACAGCAATAAACCGTCCTGGATAATGGATGCGGAAGTATCATCACAGGATGATTCTATACCAAGAATTGTTATATGAGGCATATAAAATCAAAATTGCGTTAATTATCAATTTGGCTGCAATAAATGAATGGCTTTTTCTTATTTTTGCATATAAAAGTTTGTCATTCGGCTTACAGTCCGACAAAAGTACCAATTTAATTTGAAAAGAACGGGGATAATTGTGCTTCTTGCGTTGCTGATTTTTGTCGGCATTCCACTGGTTTTGTTGAATACCTCGTATTTTCAGCAAAAGATTGTCCATTCGTTAACTCAATCCTTAAATCAGAAGACGGGTGTCAAATTATATATTGAAGAATCCGATCTGGATCTTTTCAAAGGGTTTGTCTTTATAAATGTGCAGATTGATGATAGCCTGAAGCATACCATTTTAAAGGCGGAACGAATGAATGTGGGTTTTCGTATTCTCCCGCTTTTTAGAAAACGGGTTGAACTCGAATCCTTGCGCATCATTAACGGAAACATACATCTATCTCGTGCAACGCCTCAAAGCGACCTGAACATTCAGTCCATCATCAATGCTTTCAAAAAACCCGGTAAATCTCGTATTCTACCCTGGCATATTGATTTTGAATCCATTGTAATGAGAAATTGCCGGATTCGTTACGACGTACTCTCTGTGCCATTGACCCAGAAAGGATTGGATGTCAATCACCTCGATTTTAAGGAAGTTTCGACAAAAATAGGTCTTAAAATTGCACCTAAAAACCATTATCAGTTACGTATTTACAAATTTCAGGCCATTGAAAAAGGAGGACTGAAAATAGATCAAATCAAACTTCAGGCAAAATTGTTTGAGGAAGGTTTCAATTTGAAAGATTTTGAGCTGAAATCTGGCGCTTCCAATGTGGAGATACCGCTGCTCGATGCCCGGTTCAGCAGTTTCAAGGCATTTTCGCATTTTGCAGATTCTGTGGAAATTGATCCAACCACAATCAAGGCTAAAGTGATTCTATCCGATTTTAGTTTTATAAATGCTGCCCTGACCAATCTGACCAAACCTGTGGATATATCCATTGGACTTCATGGAAATCTTTCAGATTTGATTTGTAGAAAATTGCGTTTAAACATTCAGAATATGATCTTGCTCGATGGCCGGATTTCGCTCAAGGGTCTACCCAATCTGGATGACCTTTACATGAATGGGCAAATTGATATGCTGCGTATTTTCCCGGAAGGTGTTGAGTATTTCTCCGGAGCACTGACCAATTATTTTGGCCGGATTCCTGCCACACGAAATCTGGGCATCATTAATTACATGGGTAAAATCAATACCGTAGATAAACGCTGGATTGTATCGGGTGATTTTTCTACCGATGCCGGGAATATTGGAACGAATTTACAGTTTTCGAAAAAAGGGGTAAACTACTTCTATGAAGGTAAAATTGCTGCCAAAGATTTTAATCTGAAAACACTTTTTCCTGAAAACAAGCTACTTGGAAAAGTTTCCATGGATGTTTTGCTCAAAGTGTTGAACGATAGAGTCCACGGATTATCCGGTACGGTGGAGGGTGTGGCTTCTCATTTCTTCTACAATAATTATGATTTTCAGAATTTTGCCTTAAATGGTGATTTCAATAAGAAAGGTTTTAAAGGTACTGCTACGCTCGATGATAAAAATGCCAGACTTCATTTCATCGGTTTGGTCAATCTTTCCAAACAGTCTCCATTGTTTAACTTTGACCTGATGGCCAAAAATGTCAACCTCAGGGCTTTAAATCTGACGCAAAAAGCAGGCAACTCTGAAATTTCATTTAATGTACATTCCGATTTTGAAGGTCGGAAGCTGGATGATATTTCCGGACGAGCTTCGATTGACAGTCTTTCCATCTATAACAACAACGAGCATTTCTACCTGAGTCACCTGAATATTGTTGCAGGTCATGAATTTGGCAGTGAATCCATCCTGATTTCATCCCCGCTGCTGAATGGAGAAATCCGCGGTGATTATCAATTCAGCACGTTGGTAAAAAGTATGAAAAAATTGGGCAGTGCTTATTTCCCATCCCTCTTCAATCAGGATCTTCCGGATTATAAAATCAAGAACGACTTCACCTTTTCATGCTCCTTGCTTCCATCAAAGAGTTTGGCAGGTGTTCTGGGTTTACCCTTTATGTGGGATAAGTCGGTTGTTGTAAATGGTTTTTACAACGATCTAACCGGGAAATTCAGAGTGAAGGCCGATGTACCTGATTTGAATTATGGAAAATTTGCTGTTCAATCAATGGGATTGCTACTGGAAAATCCGCAGAACGAAGTTAAATTTCTGGCTTTTGCCCAGGTCGGTGCAAATGAGAATGAAATGAAGATGAATATTGATACCAGGTCATCGAACGATCGAACGACCATGACCTTCAATCTAAGCAATGCATCTGTTAAAACGTATAGTGCCAATATTCAGGGTGCAATGCAATTTTCCAGAAGGATGGATGGACAATTAATGGTGGATGGTAAACTGAATGAATCCAACATCATTTTAAGCGACTCCTTGTGGAGGATTCATCCCACGGATGTTCGTTGGGACAACAACAAACTATTTATACAAAACTTTCAGCTGACACATTCGGAGCAATTCATTAAACTACAGGGTTATGTTTCTAAAAACTCGTCCGATACCTTATCTGTTCTGTTGAATTCCTTTAGTCTGGATGACCTTTTTGCCATTCTCCCGAAAACCAACAGAAATGTACATTTTGGTGGGAATGTGAGTGGAAATGCCAAGTGTGTCAGGTTGCTGGACAATCCGGCCATGAATGCGGATCTGTCGGTGGAGAACTTTACGTTCAACCACACATTGATGGGTAGTCTGAAAGCCCGATCAAAATGGAACAATTCGATGAAAGCCTTGGCTTTGGAAGGAGAAGTTCGTTCAAATATTGAGGAGGGTGGTGTACATCGCAAGATCGCCACAGCAGCTGGTGCCTACTTCCCTACTTCGGATTCCATGTTTCTGTCTATTGATGCTAACAGAGTCCCACTGGGCTTTCTGGAGCCTTATCTGGGCAAAGTTCTGGACAGGATGGATGGTATGGCTTCCGGAAATGTACATTTGATAGGACCGGTAAAAAAACTGGGTGTATACGCTACTGCCTATGCCGAAAATGCGTCTTTTGGCATTAAGATGCTGAATACCCGTTATTATTTCAGTGATTCGGTATTGGTTTCACCCAGAATCGTCGTCTTCAGAAATGTGGAGGTTAGAGATAAGGAAGGTAATATCGCTCATGCTACCGGTCGGATCACCCATAAATATTGGAAAAACGTCCGGACTGAAATCGATATTGATGCCAAAAACCTTTTGGCTATGGACCTGCCGGCTACACCAAATGCCTATTTTTACGGAAAGGCATACGGTACAGGAAAGGTTTCTATAACCGGACTTGATGAAAAAACCCACCTCGATATCAAGCTGAGAACGGAGGACAAAACGAAAGCGACCATTTCCTTGCACGAAAATACCGAAATGGAAGATTACAATTTCATCAAGTTTGTCCAGAAAAAGAAGGTGAACGAAGAGTTTGACCTGGATTTAAAGATTAAAAAAACCATTCAGACGGCCTTGGTTGCTTTACCCAACGTTTCAATCAATCTTCAGGTGGATGCCACACCGAATGCTGAAGTGACTTTGATTACAGACCCAAACTCCGGGGATGAGATCAAGGCACGCGGTAACGGAACGATTCGAGTTGTTTACAGTGGAATGGAAGATATGGAATTGTACGGACGATATACCATAGAAAATGGTAGCTATAAGTTTGTTTATGAGAATTTGCTGAGAAGGGATTTTAAAATTGAGAATGGCAGTACCATCAGCTTTTCCGGAAATCCATTTGAAGCTGAATTGGACATCAAAGCCAATTATACTGTGAATGCAAAGCTGTCCGATCTTTTTTCAGCGGAAGACTTGATTAGCCTGAACCTGAACCGCACCAGTATTCCGGTAAACTGTGTGTTGAAACTGAACGGGGAACTCCAAAAGCCCGGCATTCAGCTTGATTTGGATTATCCTTCTGCTGATGATGATTTAAAAAACCAAATTGCCAATGTGATCAACACCGATGAGATGGTCAATCAGCAGATCGTGTTTCTGATGCTTTTTGGCCGTTTCAGTACTCCAACCTACACCATGTCAACACAGCAACAAAGCACCAGTAATTTATCCACAGCTCTGAATACGACCTTTTCCACGGTATCCTCGCAACTGAACAATATGATCAACGATGTTTTCGGGAAATCCATCTTGTCTTTCGATTTTGACTATCAGAATGCAGCCTATGAATTGGGAACTCCCGGTGAGTGGAAAGTTGGAATGAGCGGTCAGTGGCTGGACAATCGACTGACATTTAATGGTAATCTGGGTTCTCGTGAGAATCTGGTTCAATCCAACAAGAGTCAGTTTATCGGTGAGTTTGACATGAACATCAAATTTAAGAATTCAGCTAAATGGAGTGCCAGGATCTACAACAAAGCCAACGATAACCGTTACTTCAAATCGGCCCTCAACACACAGGGCATTGGTATCGTTTACAAAGAAGAATTCAATAAACTTTCGGATCTGTTCAGGCAGATGCTGGAGAATGTACGAAGGCCGTTCAGGAAGAAGGAAAAACCGGCAATATAGCATATAAAAAAGGCTGCACGAAACGATAACGTGCAGCCTTTTAATTTATAGTAATGCTTTATTAAAGTATAACTTTAATAATGTGTCCATCTATCTTCACCAGATACAATCCTGCCTTCAATGTCTTGGAAGTAAAATCTCCCATACGGTTTTCAGATTGGATCAGGCGACCTGAAATATCAAATACTTCTACCCGACTCTTGATATTGTCGGCTTTGATTTGATTGTTCGCAGCACGTACATTGTACTTGTTGACATCGGTTGCAGACAAACCGGATACACCCGTTACGGTAATCAGGTTATCCTGTTTCAAGGTTGCACTTGAGCCTGTATTGCTGGCAACTAAAGTAACCGTATAAACACCGGGTTCTGTATAGATATGAACCGGGTTTTGTTCGGTGCTGGTACCACCATCGCCAAAAGTCCAGCTCCATGCAGTAGCATTGACTGACAGATCAGAGAATTCAACACTCAAAGGAGCATCACCAGTGGTTGTTTCCACATAGAAATCAACAGTGACAGGAAGAGTTTCTTTTAAAGTCAGTTTGTCTAATAGAATTTCGTTCACACCAGCTGGCTTGTTGGAACCCATTTTGAAAACAAAGAAATACTTACCATCCGCAGGTGCCTTGAAAGGCGTTACTGTCAATAAGCTGCTTAAAGCACCGTTCATCAGCGGTTGAGTTCCTTCCCATGTATTCATTTTACACAAAAGTGTTCCTTGAGTGGCTGTGTAATCTGTTCCATCTAGAGGTTGTACAGTGCCGACATAAACTTCGCACCAGTAATCAGCAATACCTTTAACGTCTTTGTAGAGTCCGTCAAACACGTAGTAATAATCCTTTTTCAATTGAACTTCCTGATAAATGGCCATATTGAAATTTGGACCTATGGATTCAAGACGTAAACTGCCACCTTCGCCACCAGTAGGCAAAGCCTCTGTGTAATTCCAGGTCAGGACGGTTGGGTCTGCTGCTACCAGACGAACAGTTGACCAGAAGTTTCCGTTTTCCATATTTCCACCGTACAGCATTTCGCCTGGAGGTAGATCGGGACGTTGGTTTACTTTAACCAGGCCTGTTTTTACCAGAATGGAATCACCTTTCTCGTTGGTCGCTTTCAGTGTTACATCATAGGTACCTACCGCTGTGTAAACGTGAACAGGGTTTTCTTCCGTACTAAGCGCTGAACCATCTCCAAAATTCCAGGAATAGGAATTCCCAAAGGTAGTCAGGTTGGTGAATGTGGTTGTCAGCGATGGGAAACCGATAGCATTGGCAGCTGTGAAATTGACCGCTGGTTTGGTGCGATTCTGCGTCAGTGACAATTCATCGATGGCAATCTTAAATCCACTTCCACCGTATGTACCCATTTTCAGTACGAAATAGTAATCACCGGTTTCTGCAGGTGTAAAATTGTTGCTTACATTGCCATGAATCTTGAAAGTACCGTCCAGTCCCGCCACAGAGCTTCCTGCATTCCAGGCGTCGAATTTGGCGATCATGGTACCTTCAGCATTCGTATAATCAGCACCAATGGTTGGTTGATCGCCGATAAAGACTTCTGTCCAGAAATTCTTCAGATCTAAGCCCTGATCTTTGAATGCACCGTTGAATATATAAACGGAATCGGCGCTCAAATGAACTTTCTGAAATATGGCGTATTGAATGGTTTGAGAGCTGGAGCCGGCTGGGCCTTCAATGTAAAGACAACCGCCCTGACCAGCACCCGGTGTTTTTTGGGTGTTTCCCCATACAGCGACAGGGTTCAGGATTGGGTCTGGAGTATTCAGGAAATCGGATGTCCAACCAGTAGTACTTTCCATGTTACCACCTTTAAGCAATCCACCACCAGTCACTTTGGCCAAAGGAGTAACGACTATAAAACCGGTTTCCGTTTTATCAGTGGTCCCTATTTCATTTGTCACAGTCAGTTTTACGTTGTAACTGCCTACTGCAGCGTAGTTGTGTGTTGGGTTTTGTTGCGTGCTTGTTGCACCGTCGCCAAAATCCCATGCCCATGAAATGGCATATTTGGATGCGTCTTTAAATGTGACGCTCAAGGGAGCAAATCCGGAACGGACATTCGCACCGAAAGCGACTACCGGTGCTATTCTGGAAGATGTCAGTGACAATTGGTCTACAACCAGTTCGCAGGTGGGTATTTCTGCATCCCAAGTGGTTGCACCCATCTTGATGACAAAATAGTAGGTACCGGTAGTGTCGGGAATAAATTGCTTCCAGGCAGCCGCATTTAGCTTGAAGGTTCCGTCTGCGACAGCTGCAGGATTGTCCCAGCTTCCGTAGTTGGAGATTTTGGTACCCAGGGCATCGCCGTAGTCTTCGCCTTCTACAGGAGCCTTACCAATGAAGACTTCGCACCAGGAACGTTCCAGTTTGATGTTTTTGAAGGCTGCATCGAAATTGTAGACTGAATCTTTGGAGAGCGTGACCGGTTGATAGAAACAGACTTGTGCATTACCTGTACTGGTCATGCCCTTTACATACAAAGCGCCACCCAATCCTGCTGTGGGTATGGCTGCCGTGTAATTCCAGGTAACAGTCGGACGCTGAATTTCCGTTGTGTTCAGATAGGATATTTGCCAGGAGCCCTGGCTTTCCATGTTGCTGTTGCGTAGCAGGTTACCACCATTTGCAGAAGCGGTGACCATGCTGACTATGCAAAGCATCAAAAAAAGAAACGTTTTTTTCATAGTGTACATTTTTAGATGGGAAACTATAGATTTAAACAAGATTTATTCTCCGTTGGGAAAAATGGAAATGGTCGCCGGAACCGAATAATTATCAAATTGGTCAATGGTGTAGACCAGAATATCGTATCCCTTTATTTCAAGGTCGGTGAGTTTGTAAGTCTCTACCATTAGTTCCAGTATAATGGTTGTATCCTCAAAACAGATGGCATTCTTCTTTGCAATGTTTCCGTCCGGATTGGTCCACGATAGTGTTGCTTCTCTCAGTCCTTCATCGGCTGTCAGATTTGTCACACGGGGCGAATAGGTTTTTACATTGTTCTGATAGTCTTTGTAATTGTCCTCCATTTTGTCGCAACCACTCATCAGAATAGTGAGCAGGATTGCAGTCATTTTAACGATTTTCTTCATTTTTGTGGCCGTTATTGGTTGTCTAATCCATATAGGGTAATTTCAGATCCATAAACGTTGGCTTCACTGCCAAAATTGGACAGGAGGCTGACTTTCAGGTATCTGAACGGAATGGATAGATCCGTTAAGTTAAATTCATGTCCATCTATGGCCTCCTGTATTTTTTCAGAGGGTACTTTACCTTCGTCATTTACAGGATTTCCAATATCAAAAGTACCGAGTGTGGTCCAGGTGACTTTATCATTGCTGACAAGGATTTCGAAGGATTTCATGTTTTCAGACTGATAGTAATAGTAATTTTCGCTTACTCCGTTTTGCTCAGCACTTGTATACCAAAACGCTCTTTGCCAGATGACAAAGCGGTTTATCACGACGGTCTTGTTCAGGTCGATGACCACATTGAGCGGCCAGTTTAACATGCCGCCATTGTCATCCCTGCTGATGATGAAGTAACTGTTGTCGGCACTTGATTCTTTGGTATCTACCACGTCATCAAAAAAAGAAGCCAGGGTTCCCTCCCATTTGTCTCCATCTACCGATAAGTTCTGAACAACAGTCCAGGGGGATTTGTTTATTTTTTGTTCCAGCATGGGTTTGTAAGTCCCTTTAGCCACTTTAGCAGTCTTATTGCCGCTAAAGTCTTCGACCATGACGGAGAAGCTGTAATCTTTGGCATCCAGACCGCGGATAATAAGCGAAGCGGAATCGGATGCAGATGAAAGTATCCTTTCCTGGGTTTTGGCGGAATCGGTATAATAGACATACACAAAGACAGTTTTGGCTGCCGGGTTCTTCCAGCTGACACGTACACCACCCAGATCTGCTTTCATACTCAGTGTTTCTTCCACCACATGGATATAGGATTTCTGAGGAGTAATCTGAATTTCTGTTGCTTCAGACTGATTGTTGTTGTGGTCTATGGCGTAGATTCTGACGGTCTTGACGGTTTCATCATTGAATCCGTCTATCTCTATGGAATCGGTGTAATGGCTGGCGACTTTGAATACTTCTTCACCCAAAGAGTTGGTGTAGCTGGCTTTGACGTACAGTAAGTCGTTGTCATTAGGTGCAGTGAAATGTAAGACGGCTCCGCCTAACGTTGGTCTGTAAGTGATATTTGTCACTTTTCCCGGAGGGGTCGTTTCCAATTCCTCTCCTTTGCAGCCCCACAATACAGATGAAATCAGTATGGTGGCAGTAGCTATTCTTACTGCAGTTTTCCGTATTTTAAATTGATCGTTCATTTTTTCTTTTATTAAAATTACCAGCCCGGATTCTGGACCAAATTCGAGTTCACTACAATTTCATCGTACTTGATGGGATGCAAATAATCACGTGGTGTGATGAAGGAGCGTTGTCCTACTTCCTTGACCTGATAGAACGTATTGGTGGTAGTCCCATCCACACTCCAACCTTTCACGGGTTGATTGAAATATTTGTCGGCTTCTTTCCAGCGACGGACGTCGAAATTGCGTTGTCCTTCGAAGCACAGTTCTATCTGCCGTTCCTGCCGTATGATTTGCTGCAATCCTTCAAAAGTTTTGTGCTTGTCGGCCGTTTTTGCCAAAAGTGGGTTTCCCCAGGCTTCCTCGACGGTTGGAACACCGGAACGAGTCCGTATCTTGTTGAGAGCATCGTAGACTTTCTGGTCGGGACCGTAAAATTCATTGTATGCTTCAGCGTAATTCAGGTAAAGTTCAGCCATTCGGATGATGGGCCAGGGATAGTCGATCAGTTTGTTGTAGGCATCTCCTTCTGAATTCGGATGACAGATTTTTTTGAGGACATAGCCTGTAATTACATAGTCGTTCGTATTTCCACGGCGTCCGTGTTTTTCACCTTTTTTCATTTCGAGGTTCCACTTACCACCCCACGTACGGTATATCCCTCTGTCAAAACCAATGGATGCATAGAAGCGTGGTTCTCTGCCCAGGTGCAATCTGGGGATCATCACAGATGCTCCAGTAGTTGCATGGTATTTGTCGTCATCTCCCACTCTGGCCAAACCATATCGTTTATCGTAGTTGAAAGTCAGGTCTTCCTGGATGGGGAGTCCATTTTTGGTGTAGTATGCCTCTACGACCTGAATGGTCGGAGAAACCCATTGCCATGCTGCTGCCTGTGCGGATGCATCCGGATTGATCATCATGGCTGCAGCTTGCAGGGACCACCAGTCTCCATTGTCCACAGGATCTGAATTTCCCCAGATCAGCTCACTGTTCCATTTATCACAGAACATGTACCGATAGTTGTAGAGCGCTTTCACTTCCGGTTGTTTGTAGTCCAGGGTATCAAAAGTGGGTACACTACCGGAATATTCGTACAGCTTAATGCCATTGGTCGTGGCCATTGCAATGGCTTTTTCAGTGGCTTCCAGTGCCAGTTTCCATTTGTTTTTGTCGTAAACGGTATTGAAAAGTCTGACGCCGTCCTTATCTTTGAACGTGTCGTAAAATACGGCATTGCCATTATACAAAGGACTGGCTGCATAAAGCAACACACGTGACTTGATAGCATAAGCAATAATCTGGTCTATACGGCCCAATTCGTTGGATGCAGTATTCCTCAAAGGCAACTTTTCGATGGATTGATCGATGGTGGTGACAATGTAATTGAGCACCATGTCAACCGGTTCCCTTTTAACCCGTACCTGATCGACGGTTGCTGTCAATGGAAGGTTTTTGTCCATAATTGGAATGGGTCCGTACTGGCGAAACAACAGGAAATGGTAATACGCTTTCAGAAAAAGGGCTTCCGCTTTCCAGCTGGACTTATCTTCCGCTGTCATATCTTTGACCAGGTCAATGTTTTCTACAAATGTATTGCAGCAACGGATGCCATCCCAAAGCGAAAGTTGGGTACGACCGAATGGATAGGTTTCATCCCATAGACCCATTATGGGGCTATCTGCCGTTTGTTTTCCACGCATGAGCTCAACTCCCGGTGTTTCCTGTGCGATGGGTGTTGTCAGTTCATCCGATGCAAAGGCATAGGTGGAATAAACTCCGTCTTCCTGTGGCAGATAATGATAGCAGGTGGCCAGAGCTTTGTAAGCAGCTTCCCGTCTTTCAAACAACTGGCTGATATCTTGTGTCTTGTCCGGCACTACATCCAGATAATCGGAGCAGCTGATCATCAAGGGCAGGACGAAGAGGATTATATATTTTTTCATTTTTTTCATTTTTTTCCGAATTAAAAATTGAAGTTTACACCAAAGTCGATAATTCTTTGGGGTGGATAACCCAAGCCTTCACTACCCATTTCAGGATCCCAAAGTTTGAATTTACTGAAGACCAGCAAGTTGGTGCCTGATGCATAAAACCTGACTTTTTCCACATGGATCTTTCTCAGGAGTTTGGTCGGCACTGAATAGCCCAATTCCACACTTTTAAGTCTAAGGAAACTACCATCACGCAACCACCAGGTGGATGTCTTCTCATTGTTGTCAATAGCATTGACAGACATTCTTGGCCAAAAGGCGTAAGGATCGGGGTTGTTGTCGGACCAGTGATTGTCAGCGATAATTTTCAACGCATTCCGTTCGTTTACAAATGGTGAAATGGTGGAAGGATTGATGTAGAATGATGACCGTGCCGATCCCTGGAAGAAGAAGGAAATGTCAAAATCCTTATAACCTAAGGACGACCCAAAGCCATAGACAATTTCCGGAATGGTTGGATAACCCATGGGTACCATGTCTGAATCATCAATTTTACCATCGTCGTTTACGTCAATATATTTGATGTCACCGGCCAGATATTCTGTACTGTTGTACTGTGTCGGTGAATTCAGTACATCCGCTTCGTCCACGAACAGGCGTTCCGCTACCAGACCCCATTGCTGATTGATGGGATGACCAATTCGACTTTGGTAGTCGTACGTGTATTCCGGCTCGCCGTTTTCAGTTATTTCATTGGTTGCATAAGTGAAATTCAAACGTGAGGTAATCCAGAAGTTTTTGTTTACATAATCCTTGTAATCCAGTGAGAAGTCAATGCCTTTGGAATTGGCTTTGCCAATATTGCTGGAGATGTCGGCGGTCAATCCCATAGTGGTGGGTATGTATTCCCACTGCATATAGATGTTGGAACGGTTTTCCCTGAAGACGTCTGCCTGAAAGGTCAGTTTATCAAACAGTCCGATTTCAAGTCCTAAATTGGTTTTTTCGGCAACTTCCCAGGTGATTTCATCGTTTGAATAGCGGGAAATGTTGTATCCGTTGTATCTGTTGTTGAAGGAAGATCCAAAGGAATATCCTCTCGAGCCTTCGTTCAGATTTACATTTGACAGATAAAAGAACCGTTCATTGTCGGATGCAATGGCATCGTTACCGACCAGACCGTAGGTTGCCTTCAGTTTCAACATGTTGATGGATTCTTTCAGACCGGCAAAGAAAGGTTCATTGGATACGGCCCAACCAATACCAACTGATGGAAAGAATCCCCAGCGGTGTTTTTCAGAGAATTTTTCTGAACCATTATACCCAAAGTTGAGTTCAGCAAAATAGCGGCTGTCATAACCATACGTGGTTCTTCCGGACACGCCCATGTTTCTGGATGGCAACGATTCCAGTGAGGTAGCACCGGAAGCTGCGTTGAGACCTTCTTTGGCCGTAAACACCAACAACCCGCCAATTTCGTGTTTCTCATTAAAAGTCCGGTTGTACTGACTCAAAACCTCAAAATAGAAACTGCTGTTGGTCATTGGGTTAACAGTTGGATTGTTCAAGAACTCCGTACCCTCAGATATCTGGTATAGGGAATAGGTGACCCCGGCTTCCGAGTTGACCTCTTGCATACCATAATAGAAAGGTGTGAAAAATCTGGAAGTCTCTTTTTGGCTGTATGCATTGATGGATGCCAGACCGCGAAGTCTCAGACCCTTTGTGATCATACTCAGGTCCTGCTCCATCTGTACTTGTGCCATAGTAGTGGACGAAAACTGGTCGGCATAACCTTGTACCATCTGTGCGTATGGGTTGGGATAATGACCGTTACCTTTGTTGCCAAACATGATGTGATTTAGAAATTGGGTGCTTTCGTCCTTATCGTAAAACATTGGAAAATTTACAGGATTGGCATTCATGACCGATTGAAATATGCTGCTGGCACTGTTTCTTGGTCCGTTGTACCGGTCTATCAAGGTGTAGAACTTGACTGCCGCTTTGGTGGTCTTAGTTAAGTTCAGGTCAATGTTTGCCCGAAGGTTGTATCGTTTTATTTCAATGTTGTTGTTGAAGTTGTTCAGATTGTCCACCTTCAGCAAACCTTTTTCATCGTTGTAGGAAACGGAAAAATAGTATTGAGCCACTTCCCCACCCCCACTGATGCTCATGTTGGCTTTTTGGTTCTGTACGGAATTTCGGAAAAGCTCTGAATACCAGTCTACATTTGGATAGATCTGTGAATTGAGGCCGTTTCTGGTGCCTTCAATCTTTTCTTTGGAATAGTAAAGCAATGCTTCAGGGTCACGGGTTCTAAGAGCTGTGTTATAAAGCTCCATGTAATCCACACCACTCAAAAATCTGTTTACTTGTGTAGGTGATGAGATGCAGTTGTCGATACGTGCGGATATGGACGCTTTGCCTTTACTTCCGACCTTGGTCGTGACCAGAATGACTCCGTTGGCACCCCTGGCTCCATACAAAGCAGTGGCTGTTGCATCTTTCATAATGGAAAAGCTGGCAATATTATCGGGTTCAATGCGCGCAAGATCGTCGGATGAAACTTCCAACGCATCAATCAATATGAGCGGACTGTTTTTGTATCCAAAGGACGTGACGCCACGGATAAAGAATTCGGAATTGTCTCTTCCTGGTTCACCGGAACGTTGATACGAAATGATACCGGCCATTTTACCGGCCAGTGCATTGGTGAGGTTGGTCGGTGCAATTTTAAGTTCTTTGGGATTGATGGTGTTGATGGAACCGATGACACTCTCCTTTTTTTGTTTTTGAAAAGCCACGACCTGCAATTCGGCCAGCTCTGTGGAGGTTTCTTTCAGAATGATATTCATCACTGTCTGATCACCTACCAACTGGGTTTCGTTTTCGTATCCCAAATAGGTGAAAAGGATCGAATCTTTGGAATTCAGATTGGAAAGCGCAAACTTTCCATCGATGGACGTGGATGTGGCATTTGTTGTCTTTCCGATGACTCTTACAGAAACTCCCGGTAAAGGATTTCCTTCGGTATCGACAACCTTGCCGGTTACAAGAACAGACTGAGCATGAATCTGTTGACTTAGTAACACAAAAAAGACCAGCAAGACATAGTCAAATAAATGTTTTCTCATTTTCACGGTGTTGTTTTTCAGTTATATATAAAAGGTCACCTACAAATCCGCTCGCTAGCGAATTTTAGATTATCTGCAATTTTCTGGAAATGGTGTTTTTCGTATCAGCGACTTTGACAATATAAAGTCCTGGCTGAATATGTTGAATGTCAATACTTGCTTGTGAGTGTTTGCTCGTTGTTTGCTGAATCAATTGTCCTTTCATGTTAAAAATTTCAATCTGTCGGTTTGCTGCCTGATTGAAATTCATAAAAAAAGCATCGTGAGCCGGATTGGGAAACAAAGCCATTTCTGATTCCTGAGCCGATTCTATACCTGAAATCAAGGAAAACTGAAACCAGTTGAGGTTGTAACCATCGGTTCTGGATAAAAGACGGAGTTTATTCTTTCCTGCCGGAAGTGTGACAGTAGCTGTTTGTGTCTGCCAGTTTTGCCATCCACCTGTGTTGGTAAATGAAAAAACTTTTAGGGGTACCATACTTCCATTTTGGTCTTTAAGGAGCGCTATCTGGGCTGAAGGAATGTTAACTGATATACGAAAACTGACTGTAAATTCGCCCGCTGCGCTTGTATTGACGTAATAATCAAGATACAAATCTCTGGCTGCATGGGACGTATTTAGTCCATTATTGACATCGGTACAGTCTTCGAATGAAAATCCATTGTTGAAGTTGTAGCTTTCGGCTTCCATTTTACCGGGTATGGCATGATGTTGAGTGGTCAGGTTAATCACTTGCTGAACACCAAAATCCACCAGATTTTGCAAACCACTCATTAGACCTTCTCCGGTATAATCCACCCGTAAGTATTTGTTATAAAGGATGTCTTCAGCAAGTGTCAGTTCAACCAGGGAACTTTCTGATGGGGAGATTTTGTATGAAAGTATGTTGGCTGACTGTCCGTCAATGGTTATCTGAAACAAATTGGTGTTGGTGGAGGTTATGGGTTTATTAAAACGCAACCGGACAACATTGGCCCAGCTATCTGTTTCTGCATTTAGCAATTCGAAAGCAGTGGCATCAATTGTTTTGGGATTTTTGAATTGAAAATAATTAAAGTTGGCACCACCCTTTTCAAAGACAATTTTCAGCTTGAATTTGCCTGCAGGAACAATGACGTTGGTAATGGCTGTCGTTTTCCAGGTGGTCCAGCTGCCGGATGGTGTCAGGTCAAAGGTTTTGGAAACACGTTTTCCGTCAATTTCCAGATGGACTTTTGCAGTTTCAGTTGCACCCGAATGGCGAAGCAGTACGCTGTATGTTCTGGCTTCAGCCGATTGAATGGAGTAATTCAGCCATTCTCCGTCTTCAATCCATCCCACACTGTATCCATTATTCACGGCGTCGGTACAACCTTCTATATCCACACCTTCGTTCCGATAATTGTAACCGTTGTTCCAGGTGGTATAGGTTCCTGTACTGACATGGTAGTCGGCGTCCATTTTGTCGGAATAGGCAAAACCGGCCCTACCCAGGTCGTAGTTTGTAGCAAAAATAGTACTTTCAGTGGTCGTTGGTTTGTAGGGAAGTGTTTCTGTGGTATGGGGTTGCCGCATCATGGCGTCTATCACATCATGCAATACAGTGCAGTTTTCGAGCTTGTGGTTTTCAGAGAAAGTCATGACGGCATTGAAGGCGGCATCCACTGTGGGTTTGGAACCGCTTCCGGCCCAATAGCTCATTAGTGCCTTATAATCTGCGTTTGTGGCCGATTTAAGTACGTTGTTGTTACCCGATTTTTTAACGGGCCAAAACGACCAGCCGATGTTGTTATTTTCCATCAGTTCGATGCATTCGGTAAACCAGCGGTTGGAATTCTCACCGGCTTCACCCAGCCACACCGGACATTGGTTGGTGTTTCGAAAGGTTGTCATCCAGTTGATGGATGCTTCGGTGTTGTGCGCCCAATATTTGTGGAAACTATAGGCCATGTTGTTGTCCCATTTGGGTGTCAGGCCTGTAAAGTCATTGGCAAACCAGTTGCCTTCGATGATGATCATGTGATTGGGATCCACCTCACGAATGGCTGTTGTGATGCGTCCGTACAACTCTCGAAGCGGGGCATTGTTGCTTTCGGTAAAAGTCCAGTTGGTCTCATTCAATAAATCGTAACCTGCTATCCATTTATTGGTTGCATAGCGTTCTGCAAGCTTTCGCCATAGGGCTACAGTCTTGGCTTTGTTGAGCTCACTTTGCCAAAGGGCTGGTTTGGAACTGTCGTAATCGGAAATATTGGCGTCTTTACCTTGTCCGCCCGGTGCACCGTGCAAATCCAGAATGACATACATCCTGTTGTCAGCACACCACTTCATCAAACTGTCCAAACGGGCAAATCCATCATTCAACCAGGTGTTTTCACCTGGAATGGGTTCCTCTTCTATGGATAAGGTGAAAAGTTTATAATGCAAGGCAGGACGAACGCTGTTAAACCCCCATTGAGCCATAGAATCTACATCAATTTTCCGAAAATGATTGTCCAGCCAGGAGGTATAGAACTGAGCCGTTTTCTCCGCTCCTATGGTTTCAGTAAGTTTCTTTTTGAATGCCCATTGGGTACCAGCCACGCTGGCACTTTGCATCATGTAACCTTCCTGAAGCATCCAGTTTCCGGTGCCCAAACCTTTTAATACTAAATTGGTATCATTGCCATCCACGATTTGAATTCCGGAGGCACGTACATAACCTGTGGCTGCAGATGCAGTTGCACATAGACACAGAAGAAATGAAAACGCAAGAAATACAATTCTGGATTGATTGGATGCTTTCATGCTTTTATAAAATTCATGCTATTCAGATTCTTGATGTTTGTATGAATAATTCCGGGTGAAACGTGTTAATTGAACAATAAGTATTATGAAGCCAAATGTAAATGCTATTTTTTCTTTTTCCAAACAAAAGTGTGTGTTTTTTACACTAAGTCTTGTTTTTTTAATTCAGGCACTAAAAAGGGGCCAATCAAAATACTTGATTGGCCCCTAAAAAATCACTAAATGCGAACTTATTTCACTAGCACTTTTTGTGCCATACCGTCAACAATGATGATGTAGATTCCCGTTTTCAATTTTTCGGAAATAAATGTACCTGTTGTTTTAACGGCCTGGATCAGACTTCCGGTCAGGTCATACAATTTAACCTGATTGTCAACACCTTCCACTTGAATGGTTTGACCTGAAGTGTAAACGTTGAAATCGAATGCAGAAACGCCATCAATAGCTGTTACAGTTTCTTTCCAAGCATAAACAGAGATTGTCGTATTGGCATCCGTCGGATAAACGACGATGCGATTTGGGCGGTCAGCACCCAATTCATCAACTTCAGGATGGCTCCAATCCAGTTGATTGTATAAACGATATTGGAAACCTTCTGTATTATCGACTGTGAATGTAAACGTATTATCAACATTCTTGACACCGACTACACCCTTATCCATACTCCAACCACCGTTGCTTCCAATCAACCAAGCTGCTGCTGTTCCTTCGGGTACAGTGGCAGTAATGACAATGGTGCCGGTTTTAGATGGGTCATAAATTTTCTTGAAAGAATTTACGGCAACAGAACCACCGGCAGTGGAATATTTGAAGTTGGTAGCATCTGTTTGTTCGTAGTCCCAGGAAGGTCCGGCGCAAAACTTATATTCAAGTGTGTTGGCTTCTGCATTGATGGTGATCCTGAAAACATCTCCATCGACTGTAGTTTCAATTAAAGACATTTTAGTAGCCTCACTTGGTCCGGACCAGTTATTAAAGCCACCGACAATGTAACATTCGATCACATCGGTTGGTACCAACACTTCTATGATCAAGTCTTCAGTAGGTGTGGGATAGGCTTTAAAGGAAACGACTGTCACATTTACTGTCGGATTGGTGCTGATTTTATAAATAAAATTAGTGGCAGGATCCAATTGCTCATAAGCCCATGCATTACCGGCACAAATCTTGAAATCCAGGGTATCATTGGTGATGGATGAAACATCCAGATCAACCGTGAAAGTAGTTTCATTTACAGATGTCATTGGAGTAGCTGTGGTAGACCAGCCATTGAAATTTCCAGCTATAAAGCATTCTTTAGCCTGAGCAGGTACGGTCGCTGTGACCGTTAGTGCTTGCATTGGCACAGCTAATAAAAGCATGGAGGCCATAGAAAGTAAAATCTTTTTCATAATGGTAAAATTTTAAGTTAAATAATTAGATTCGTGTTTGTGTTGTAAATTAGTTTTTAATGATTTTCCGAACAATGGAATCGTAACCATTATTCAGCTTGGCCAGATATATGCCATCCTCCATTCGGGATAGATCAACAATATTTTCATTCTCTGCATGATACAGTTCTTTTCGAATGACAAGGTTTCCAGAGGAGGAAAACAGGTTTAACGTCATATCCTTTTCTAAATTGGCGAAAGTCACATACTGCTTGCTCGGATTTGGATAAATGGACACCTCTTTTTTTGTATCTGTTTGTTCATCCAGTTTTTGTGAAGAATCCGTCCAGATGAAAGACACTACTCCCGCATTCTTTAAGGTACAGGGAAAAGCTTGACCTTTATAATACACATCAAAGGTCTTGGACGATCCGGAATTGTTGATAACGACCAAACCGATGGTGCCATCCACATTCTTGAACGCAGCATTTGACAATCCGCTGTTTGTGGTGGTCGAGCCAATTCTGACTGCCCCCGGTTTGATGACTTTAGACATATGCCCGACTATATAATAGGATACATTCCGTGTAAAATTGCTGGAGCTGTTTATGGTGATGGCGCCTAAACAGGAGTTGCATCCACCCGTGGTATGAGGTCCAAAACTGGCATTTGTAGCCAGGTTCCACTCCAATGCCACTTTCGACCAGTTTTTTACTGAACCCAGCATCACATTGTTCATATGCCAGGATAAATCTCCGGAGAAATCTCCATTTGCTGCGGTGTATTGTTCTGTAAAGTATACGTTTTTCCCGGTGGCATTCCGGAAAGTTGTCAAAGCAGAGATGTCTCCCCCATACAGGTGAAACGCTGCACCATCCACAAAGGTGCTTTTTGTGCACACTTCAATGGGATAAGCAGTATTGTCACAGTTGTGGTCAAAGGCAATGATCTTGATGGCTGAATAACCAGCAGTGGCCATGGCAGGACCTAAATGATTATTGATAAAGTTGATTTGTTCAGCCGATGTCATGAGCATACTCGGTTCATTGCCTCCATGTTCCGGTTCATTTTGCGGTGTGATTGCCCAGATTGTGATGCCTTGCGCCTTCATGGCATCGAAATATTTGATGAAATAGTGGCTGTACGCTGCGTAATAGCTGCTCATCAAGCTGCCCCCAATCCATGATTTGCTGGTCTTCATCCATTTAGGTGCCGACCAGGGAGTTGCTAAGATTTTAATATTGGGGTTGATGATCAGTGCTTTCTTTAATACGGGTATCAGGTATGTCAGGTCAGGTCCAGAGAGACTGAATTTTGTCATATCGGTATTCCCGGCCACGTCGTTGTAACTATAGCTTGAATTGCTCAAGTCGGAGGCTCCGATACTGATGCGGAGTACCGATATGCCCAGACCTGTGGTTGGGTTGAACAATTCGTTCAACAAGAGTTCTTGCTTCTCTGCTGTGAGACTGCTGATGACTTCCGCACTGCCTTCTGTCATCGTATAACCAAAACCATCCATGGTTTGATACGTGGTCTTGTCAGATACAGTGATTTTAGTTGAATAAACTCCCGCACCAAAGCCGACGGATGCCTGTTGTTCAAAAAGACTGCTCTTGTCACCATTGGTCAGCCAGGAGGTGACCACTTGTGAAGAGGACTTTGTCGCAACGGTGATTAGTAAACCCAGCAACACAAAAAATCTATATTCTTTAGCTGATATCATTCTTAGTCTTTAAAATTTAAACGTCACTACGGATTCATCCAGTTGTGTGTATGCGAATTTCCGGTTTCCGCAACGTATGTTGTAACTCTGACGGGCTCCACTCCTGTTCATGATAACAACCACTTTGCTGGCATCTTCATTCATAAAGGTGGAAATGGTCATTCCATTGGGTAAGTTGTTGCAGGAATTATTAATCCTTTTTGCGCCCAAACGCACATTTTTGGAGAAATGTCCCAACAAATAGTATTCTTCATTTCTTTGGTAAGTTCCATCCGCTTTAATGGTCACAACGCCCCGGCAATTCTGGCATCCGCCTTTAGTTGTTGTAGGACCTGCATCGCTATCCAAAGCCAGATTCCACATCAGAAAATTTTTGGATCCACGATTCACGGAAGCCATCAGGAAATCTTTCATGTAGTAGAACATATTCCCCATTCTGGTGTCTGTGTTCCAACCTCCTCCGGACTGTTCGGTAAAATAGACATCCTTGTCCGGATGTTTTTCCTGCAATACATCTATGGCTGTTGCATTTCCTCCATATCCGTGCCAACCTGTTCCAGCAACAAATTTACGGGTCACCTGGTCGTTCAGGATATTCATCGGATAGTAGGACATGTCAAAATTGTGATCCCAGATAATGATTTTGGTCTGAATATTGTTCGCCAGAAATTTGGGACCGAGAAAATCACGGATGATGATGTTTTGTTCCTGCCACTCCATTTTCATGGTCGGATAGCCTGAGGTTTCATGCATCGGTTCATTCTGGAGCGTTATGGCATCAATGTGGATACCTTCTGTTTTGAAGGCCTGTATGTATTTCACAAAGTACTCTGCAAAATCATTGTAAACGGTAGCGCCTTTCAAACTTCCACCATTCATGCTGTTGTTTCCTTTCATCCAGGCCGGTGCACTCCAGGGACTTGCCAGTATCCTGATGGTTGGGTTTATGGCCAGTATTTCTTTCAAAACAGGCAGTAAATCTGTTTTATCCCGGTCGGGTATTTCAAACGAACCAATGTTTCCGCCATCGCAATAACTATAGGTTCCAATCGAAAAATCGGAAGATCCGATGGTGATACGCAGGTAATTGATACCAATACCGTCTTTTGGGTCGAATAAATCAGTCAATAATGCAGCTCTGTCAGCAACACTCATTTTATGGATCAGGTAAGCGGATGAACCGGTCAGGGCTGCTCCGAATCCATCAATGGATTGATAGGTGGTCGTTGTGTCAAGGACAATAGTAAAGTCACCCAGATCTCTTGAAAAATCGATGGGAGTCTGTTTCTTAAAAAGAAAGGACTCACCCCCGGTAGTCAACCAAAGATTGACATCCCCGGTTTCATCTTCCGGAATAGGTTCATCTGTAGGTAATTTGTCCTGTACACTACAACTCAAATAGGTAAGTGCTATCAGTGAGAGTGTCAGAAAAGCAAAAGGAATCTTTTTCATTCGTTTGTTTCGTTATTCCTCCAACGGGTTTTATAAACCCATTGGAGGAATTTTAAATCAATTTATCTTTTCAAAAGTGACCGCTTTCGTGTTTACATTTATGGTGAAACGGTAAACACCAGGAGCAGCAACCAATGTTTCCGATCCGACAAAATTACCAACATCAGATACCGTAGGTGCAGTCAATGTTGCAGGATAGGTATAGGTTGTAGCGTCTTCTTCACCACCCCAGCCGCGTTGATGGAAGAACTTGACACTAAATTTATCTTTCCATACATCATCTACCGGCAGGCCTTCTCCCAAACCGTGTTGTACATAAATGGTGGTCTGGAAAATACCGTCTCCGGTTTTGCGACAGAACGCATATTCCTGTGGCGTTGTCCAGTTCCAGGACGATGTCTTTACTAAAGGAGTGACAGGACGTCCGAAACCTACACCGCAAAGCCACATCGCATCCGGATAAACAGCTGTTGGTTGTTCCACATACAGATAGTCTGCTGATGGCAGGTAGTAAATGGTATAGACACCTGTTGCACCCAAGAATTTGGCCGTATTGGCGCCTGTTTTTTCGAAGAAATCAGGAGTCAGTCCAGTTGTCAGATCGGCAATGCCAGTGAATGTCATTTCAACGTCTTTACCTAAATACATCTGTCCGGTTTTCCAGGTATCTTCGGTAGCTACCCCCATGTGATTGACTGAACTCAGTAAGTTCGATGTCAGGTTTGCGGTATTCAATTCAGTAGCCGGTACCAGTTTTTGACCTTCCCCTTTTACTGTGAAATTAAACAGATCGAGAGTGATTTTGTCAAAACCTATTAAAGTAGGATCAGAAAGTGTTATTGAATCTCCTTCAATCGAGACAATACCAAATCCATTGTCCGTTTTACCGAAAACGGTTCCTGTCCAGTCTACCCGACCAAATCGTGTGACTTTGGTAGGTAAAAGGAAAGTCACTTCGTTTCCCAATCCCAGATCGTCAGCTGTATAAATATAATTGGCTGCATCCGTGATTTTGAGTTCAATACGCTTGGTCTTGTCCTTTGTTACCATGTACATGGTTGGAATTTCAGGACGTTTTGCAATGGTATTGAATAAAATGGTGTCCTTGTGAAATCCTTCCACATTGATGGATGAGATATGCACTTCCACTTCCGCATTGTTTGGCATGCGTGCTGCAAATGGAACACTGTACTTCTGAGAATAAGAAGCATTGCTTCCTTTGGTCCGCACCGATTCCGAAGCCAGGATCTCATCATTGACCACCACTTTTATTTCCAGAGTGGAAAGTGGGGCGATGTTGTCTGTAACTTCCACATTTAGCGTAATGGAGTCTCCATAATTGATGTTGTTTTCGGTAACAACAGCTGAATTGATCACCGGAACGGATTCCGGATATCGCACCCTCAAGTCTTCTTGCTGACAAGCGGCAAATGAAATGACCATCAGGAGAAGTATCGTATTTTTTAGCTTGTTTTTCATTTTTATACTGAATTTTTATTAATATCCCGGGTTTTGAACCAAATTGGAATTTAAGTCGAGAACGGTCTGTGGAACAGGCATCAGGTCTGATTCTGCCGAATATGGACGAACCAATGGTAATCGTCCGCTGTCCCTGCTGTTCAGGTTATTCATCACTTCCGCCACTTTTCCATATCTGACAAGATCAAACCAACGTTGACATTCAAAAGCCAGTTCCAGTCTTCTTTCATGAAGTACTGCATCAAGCATGCTTTCCTTGGATGCATAGGCTGCACTGGTCAGATTGGCGAGCTTTACCCGATTCCTGATCTGATTGACCAGCAATCCTGCCTGTGTCAGATTATCCGTTCCACCCAGATTGGCCAGGGCTTCGGCCTTCAGAAGAATGATATCAGCCAAACGGTATTTCAGGATGCTGCTTACGCCTGAACGACATTTGTACATGAAGGCATAATTGGTTGACGGGTAGTAGTTGCTCCAGGTCGTTTCATAATACACCACGGACTGGTTCAGACGAATGTTGTCGCCTTCTGCATTGAAAGCATTGATCAGGTCGCGGGAAGGTGTAACCCATTTTGCCCAGGTGAAACTGGTTTCATAGTTGGTCAAATCGCGGCCAAACATCCATGTAACCCAGTTTCCGCCACCGGTGAAATAGTTGACTTCCAGAATGGACTCGCTCGTGGATCTGGCTTTTGCATCGGTTCCGGCAGCATCCATTCCGAAAAGGTCGGAATAATCGGTTACCAGAGTAAACCCATCGGCCAGTACCTGGTTGCTATAATCCAGCACTTTGTTGTAATCTCTGACCGGTTTTTCAGCATACACTTTTGCCAGCAATGCTTTTGCAACAGATTTTGATAGCATTGTCTTATCAGCTGCATTGTTTGCCGGAGCATCCACCATACCTTCCTCCAGGTCTTTGATGATTTGAGCATAAGCCTCTTCAGGAGTAGACTGAACGGGATAGTAAAGCGGATAAACCTCAGTGATATTGGCTGCAGTAATATTGGGTGCTTCTTTGGTTACTACGGGTATATTACCCCACAAACGAACCATATCGAACCAAATCATGGCGCGGAAAATTTTGGCTTCTGCTTTCCATTGCTTACGTTCGGTTGCCGTCAGGGTTGCGTCGGGCACCGCATCGATATTGACAATAACGGCATTGGCCTGAGCAACATCGGCCAGATATCTGTTCCAGTCGCGTTCCATGCAACTGTTGCCTCCATCAATGGTGTTTTTCTCCATAGGGACAACTTCAGATCCGGTGGTACCTGCATAGGCATTGTCAGAATGGGCTTCCGCCACCAACATCAAGTCCAGGTACCAATGTTCCTGTCTGTCCTTCAACAGTTGATACAAAGCCTGATACTGAGAGTACATTTCGTCTCTGGTATCGTATTTTATGGAATCCTGAGTGGTTGTTGCCGCAATCGGGAATTGGGAGATCGGGTCTCTGTCCAGCGAACAAGCGTAGGCAGACACGACCAGCGAGCCAAGGATTAATGTCTTACTTATATAGTTTGATTTCATGACACTTTATTTTTTAAAATTCAACATTTATACCAACAATGAATGACCTTGTCTGAGGATAAGTGCCCCAGTCAATACCCTGTACAGTACCGCTGCTTCCCCATTGATTTACTTCGGGGTCAAATCCCAGGTATTTTGTCAATGTGAGCAGGTTTGTTGCTGTTACATAGGGTTGAAAGCGGGTTACTCCCCATTTCTTCATCAGGCTTGTCGTTAAATTGTAAGATAAGGTGACATCTTTTACACGTAAAAAACTACCATCTTCAACAAAATAAGAGGATATTTTCATATCGTATCCGGCTTTTGGAATGGATGATTCCATACCCGGGCGTCTCCAACGATCCAAAACTCTGGTCGACTGGTTTTTCCCGTCATACATGCCTTCTGTCTCTATGCGTGATGCATTGAATACATCGTTTCCATAGGAACCTTGCAATAAGACACTTAGGTTTAAATTCTTAAAGGATAAATTGTTGGTGAAGCCATAGGTGAAATCCGGATTCGGGTCACCGATATAGGTCCTGTCTGAAGAAGTGATCTGACCATTTCCGTTCAAATCACGAAAGATCATCTCTCCTGTTTCAGTATCAACTCCATCAGCGATGTATCCGTAGAACCCACCCAAGGAACGACCCGGTTCGTTTCGTACGATATACTCAGTCATCACATCACTGGCTCTAGCTGTGTAATAGATTTTGGAAAGCTCCAGACTGGTCAACTCATTCCGGTTGAAAGAGATGTTGAAGTCTGAACCCCATTTAATCGGGCCTTCCAAAATTTTAGAATTGATGGCAAGCTCCATACCTTTATTGGTCATCTCACCCTCGTTACGAGTGATAGATGAAGCAATAGCTGAACCAGATGGCAAACTAACATTCATCAACATATTGGTAGTCAACTTATAGTAGAAATCCAGAGTGAAGTTCAAACGGTTGTTTAACGTTGCCAGATCAAACCCAATGTTTGACTGAGTCGTAGTCTCCCAGGTTAGTTCTGAGTTTTGGAGGGTAGATTGAGTGATGATTGGGGTGGCATTTGACTTGCCTGTTTCCCACCAATTCTGACGGCTAATGTAAGATCCTGCCAGATAATCGTAGTCACCAAGACCTGCCTGGTTGCCTGTTTGTCCCCAACCGGCCCTGAATTTGAAGTCGTCCATCCAGGTAAATTCTTTCATAAATTCTTCCGATGATATACGCCAGGCTGCAGAAGCAGATGGGAAATATCCCCAGCGGTGATTCGGGTGCAATTTGGACGAACCGTCTACACGCATATTGGCGGTAAAAAGATACCTTCTGTCGTAATTATAAGCCGCTCTTCCGATGTAGGACATAATTGCCCATTGGGAAGCATTTGTTCCGTTACCTTGTGAAACCTTGTTTCCACCATTCAGCGTTTTGACTGTACCGTCTATGAAATTGCTCACTGTCTGATACGATTGAGAGTAATCGGAAGTAGTAGCGGATGTACCACCCATTAAATCGAGTGAGTGGAGTCCCACTTTCTTGTCGAACGTCAGGATATTGTCATATATCATCACTGTACTCAGAGATCTGTTATCGGAAGCTTCACCATTCTGACTTCGTCCATAGGATGTTTTGATGGGATCCAGAAAACTGGTGTAGTTGTAATAGTAGCGATCCAGCGTGACTGATGATTTGAATTTTAAATTGGATAAAAACTTGATTTCTGCATTTCCCGTTGCCAATAAACGGTTGTTGGTCGATCGGTTATCTTCTGAACGAGCCATGTTTTCGGATGGTGATGTGATATTGACACCTGAAAAATCTGAGTTGTATTGTCCCGGATGATTGGCGTCCCAAACCGTTGCATAGGTTGGAGTATTGATGACTGAAAGCACCACTCCTGCCCTGTTTGCTCCTTGTCCTGAGATGATGCCATTGCTGGAATAGTCCGAATAAGACAGGTTTGCACCCACTTTTAACCAGGGCTTGATTTGATTTTCTACATTTGAACGGAAATTATAACGTTCGTAGAAAGCAACTTTTAAAATACCGTCTTCTTTGGTGTAACCTCCTGAGATGTAGTATTTAAGTTTGTCGTTTCCACTGGAAACAGATACCTGGTGATTTTGCGTAAAAGCATTCTGATAGGCTTCATTATACCAGTCAGTCTTATCGGTTGCATCATCGGGTATGGCAGTGGATGAGCCCATATCTTCCAACAATTCCCTGTATTGATTTACATTGAGGGATTCAATTCTTTTTGTCAGACTGGTTACACCACCGTACGAACTTAAGGACACTTTGGTAGAACCTTCTTTTCCGGTTTTAGTAGTAATCAGGATAACGCCGTTGGCAGCCCGGGAACCATAGATGGCGGCTGATGAGGCATCTTTGAGTACATCCATACTTTCAATGTCATTGGCTGAAAGAAAGGATATATTATCCATTTGCACTCCATCTACCACATACAAAGGGTCATTGCTTGAATTCATGGATGTTGTACCACGTACGCGGATGACCATGGATTGTCCGGGCTGTCCGTTTGGTTTCACGACCGACACACCGGCCGCTTTTCCCTGTAAAGCCTGATCGGCTGATACAATGGGTCTCTGATCCAGGTCTTTGGTTGAAATGGAGGTGATGGCCGTTGTCAGGTCGCCTTTTCTGGCTGTACCATAACCAATGGCTACTACTTCGTCCAATACACGTACATCATCTAACAGGATGACCTTAAGTACGGTGGATGTACCGACGGTTATTTCTTGTTTCACAGTTCCTAAAAAACTAAATATCAAGACATCAGTGTTGGAAACATTGATGTTGAAATTTCCGTTTACATCGGTCATTGTTGAATTGGTTGTACCTTTAACAACAACGTTTACACCGATCAATGGCTCATTGTTCGAATCGAACACCTGGCCCGTGACAGCTCTTTTCTGTGCAAAAACATTCAGTGAAGTGATCGTACAAAACAATACGGTCATAACATACCGAAATAGACGTGAGTCGCGGAGATTCACGTTCATCTTTTTTCGATTTTGTTTTTGGTTTCTCATTTGTAGGTTTATTTAAAAGATGGTTGGTATTATGGAAATGCTGTAAGAGAACAGCTAGTATGCTTTTTTTTCCTGGCTTAGCTACCAGTTGCCTATTTGATGTGAATAGGCTTAATCACTTGTAAATAACAAGTAAGTAGTGTTTTTTGTTTCTCTGGGTGGTCGTTCTTTTCAATAAACTTGATAGGTTTATATGGTTGGAATATTACAAAGTGTTAAAAGTACAATAAGTATCAGGCGACAAATATAAATGCTAATTTTACCAACTCCAAACAAAAGTGTGTTTTTTTTACACTAAGTCTTTTTTGGTATTGATTTTATTCCTTTTTATATATCTTTGCCTCAATAAAAAATTGATTAACTCCATAAATCTATTTTTCCAGAATGGTTAATAATATTGTTTACGATACTTTGGATAACATTTCTGTAGACTGTGTTATTTTCGGTTACGACGAGAATGAACTCAAGGTTTTGATACGCAGGGAATGTTTTCAGGCTAATAATCAGGAGTATATTGAATGGAAACTTCCGGGTAACCATGTTCGTAGGGAAGAGAATATCAGCGATACGGCGTCCCGCATCTTGAAGGAGCAAACAGGTCTGGAAAATATTTTTATGAAGCAATTCATGGTTTTCAGTGATCCAAACCGACTCAAACGCCGGGAACGGGATTACGAATGGATACAACCCAGATTGGCCGACGAAAGAGTGATCACCGTAGGGTTTTACTCACTGATGAACCTGAAGGACGTAGACAATAGTACGCTGATGGAAGAAGCCATGTGGTCAAATGTGTACACAATTGACGATCTCATGTTTGACCACAACTATATACTGGACGAAGCTTTTAAGAAGTTGCGTTACGATTTGTTGCATGAGCCTTTGGTTTTTGAACTTTTACCTGAAAAGTTCACGCTCACTCAAATGCAAAAGATTTACGAAGCGATATTCAATACCGCATACGATAAAAGGAATTACCGTCGAAAAATCAACAAGATGCCTTATTTGATTCAGTTGGATGAATTTCAACAGGGTGTCTCTCATAAACCTGCCCGCCTTTATTCTTTTGACAGGGAGGTATATGAAAGCAACCGTACTGAACGTTTTGATTTTAAGGTCTAACCCTACCCCGGGCTTTAAATACCCAGTTTATCTTTTCCTGTGATCGTGTTTATCAGCTTAATGATAAAGATGTAAACGATTGGTATCAATGACAAGGCATTTGCCCAAATCAGTGGTCCGTCTTTCAGCATGATTCCATAAATCAACCACATAGTGATGGCTACCACGACAATGCAATACATGACCAGCGAAATGCTGTGTGTATCTTTTGTTCGTAAAACCTTGATGGCTTGTGGAAACTGATTTAAAATCGAAAGAACGGAGGCGATATAGCCAACTGTTATTGCTGAAATCATAGGATGTAGTGGTTATCGATCAATAAGAACGGGCAAAAATGACGCGGCATTCAGATGGTTTACCAGTAACCATACATTTACCAGGGGTTTTGTCTCCTTCCAAAGGAATGCAACGAATGGTTGCCTTGGTTTCATTCTTGATGAGTTCTTCCGTTTCTGACGTACCATCCCAGTGGCAAAGCAAGAAACCACCTTTTTCGATTTCCACCTTGAATTCTTCGTAGCTGTTAACTTCACGGGTATTGGCTGCTCTGTGTTTTATCGCTTTATCAAAAATGTTGTTTTGGATTTCAACCATCAAATCCTTGATGTAGGCTTCAATACCTTCGCATGGACGGGTTTCCTTGGTCAAGGTATCGCGTCTGGCAACTTCTATGGTACCATTTTCCAGATCGCGTGCTCCAAGAGCCAAACGAACAGGAACACCTTTCAATTCGTATTCTGCAAATTTCCAGCCTGGTTTTTTATTGTCGTTGTTGTCGTATTTAACGCTAACACCCAATGCTTTAAGACCGGCCATGATCTGGCTGGCTTTTTCATCAATGGTTTTTAACTGCTCATCTGTCTTATAGATTGGAACTATCACAACCTGGAATGGAGCCAAAGCAGGAGGAAGTACCAGACCATTATCGTCTGAGTGCGTCATGATCAGCGCACCCATCAAACGGGTTGAAACACCCCAGGATGAAGCCCAGACATACTCCGACTTGTTTTCTTTGTTCATAAAGGTCACATCAAAGGCCTTGGCAAAGTTTTGACCCAGGAAATGCGATGTTCCGGACTGCAACGCTTTACCATCCTGCATCATGGCTTCGATCGTATAGGTATCCAAAGCACCGGCAAAACGTTCGTTTGCCGACTTCACTCCTTTTACGACTGGCATGGCCATGAATGTTTCTGCAAAAGTGGCATAGACATCGAGCATCTTGCGTGTCTCGATTTCAGCTTCTTCGCGGGTAGCATGAGCTGTATGACCTTCTTGCCATAAAAATTCAGTAGTACGAAGAAACAAGCGCGTACGCATTTCCCAGCGAACCACATTGGCCCATTGGTTCACCAGAATTGGCAGGTCACGGTAGGATGTGATCCAATTCTTATAGGTATTCCAGATGATGGTTTCCGAGGTAGGACGTACAATCAGTTCTTCATCCAGTTTAGCGGTGGGATCGACAATGACACCAGGACCGTTTGGATCTTTCATTAAACGATGGTGTGTGACTACGGCACATTCTTTGGCAAAACCTTCCACGTGTTCTGCCTCACGGCTTAAGAACGACTTAGGGATGAACAAAGGAAAATAAGCATTTGAATGACCTGTTTCCTTAAACATGTCATCCAACTGGCGTTGTATTTTTTCCCATATGGCGTAACCGTAAGGTTTGATGACCATACAACCGCGAACGGCTGAATTTTCTGCCAAATCGGCTTTTAGTACTAAATCCTGATACCATTGTGAATAATCAACACTTCTGGAGGTCAACTCTTTCAATTCTTTTGCCATAAAAATATCTGTATGCTAAATTGTCTGTTACACTTTAATTTATTGGCAAATTTAGTAAAGATTGCTTGGATAGCAAACTGAATTCATTAATTTCGCAGAAGCTAAAATAAAGAATATCTCGCTTATTATAAACAAATTGTTATGTACGAAGCTCTTTTGGAACTTGATCAGGTCAGAATAAATTTTTCAGCATCCGGATCACATATACTCAATATTATACTCGGTTTTATTATGTTTGGAGTGGCTTTGGATATCCGCCCGAAAGAGTTTAAAGAAATAGTACAGAAACCCAAAGCTTTGATTGGTGGATTGTTGGCACAGATGTTTTTCTTACCGGCAGTGACCTTCCTGATAATCATATTGTTTCATCAATTGCTGACACCCACTGTTGCCATGGGCATGATTTTGGTGGCCGCTTGTCCGGGAGGGAATATTTCCAATTTCATCTGTAATTATGCCAAGGGAAAAATAGAATTGTCAGTTACCATGACAGCCATGACTACTGTAGCAGCCATTTTGACTACACCTTTAAACTTTGCTTTCTGGGGGAAGATGTACACCAATTATCTGTCCAGACATGCTGCTGATGAACTCTTACAACCGCTCTCTATCGACCCTCTGCAAATGTTCTATACGGTGTTCATTTTATTGGGCATACCTATGGTTTTGGGTATGACTTGTGCCCACTTTTTACCAGTGCTTTCCCGAAAGATCGCTCCCTGGTTTCAGAAAGGATCCATTCTGATGTTTGCGGCCATGATTGTCATTGCTTTTTCCAATAATCTGGAAATATTCCTGAATTACATCGGATATATATTTCTGATTGTTTTAGTACACAATGCGCTGGCTTTTGCAACCGGTTATTATACAGGTTCGGCTTTCGGTGTAAAACCCAAAGAACGCAGGGCTATCTCTATTGAAGTGGGTATCCAAAACAGTGGATTGGGACTGGCTTTGTTGTTTAATCCCAAAATATTTCCGGAAGACCTGGCTATAGGCGGCATGTTGCTTGTCACTGCATGGTGGGGTATCTGGCACATTATTGCCGGTCTGACGTTAGGCACATACTGGCACAAAAGACCTGTCCCGGAAATTGAATTATAAATAAAATGAGCAAAATATACGATAATACCCCCTACTATAAAGCGATTCGCCTGATAGTCAGTTTCACTTATAAGCTTTTTTTCAGACAGATTGAAATACGAGGTACCGAAAATATTCCTTCCGGTGAACCTGTCATTTTTGCAGCCAATCATCAGAATGCTTTACTGGATCCGTTGGCCATTCTCTTTTACCAGAAAGAACCAATCGTTTTTATGGCACGTGCCGATATGTTTCAGAATAAATTGATAGCCAAAATATTACGATCGTTTAAAATTGCGCCGATTTACCGAATTCGCGACGGTTTTGAAAATTTGTCCAAAAACGAAGAACAAATGAATGGTGCTGTTGAGGTCTTGTTGAACCATCGTCAGCTATGTCTGATGCCGGAAGGAAACCACGGTCACCAACACAAATTACGTCCATTGGTCAAGGGCCTTTTCCGAATCGCCTGTAGCTCCGAAGAGCGATTGAACAATGAATCGCATGTGAAGATTATTCCCGTCGGAATTGACTATAATTTCTATCAGCATGCGGGTTCCGATTTGGTTGTCACCTACGGAAAACCTATTGAAGTAAAAGATTATATAGATCAATATAAAGAAAACGCTGCCAACTGTTTAAATAGTATGCGTGATAGACTTTCAGCCGAGTTGTCTCCACTTATGCACGATATCCGAAGCACTACGCACTACGACATGATTTACAGGATTTCCTGTTATGGCACTCCTGCTTATCTGGATCATTTGCTCTACCAAGGTACAGAGACTGAAGCCACGACTATGGCAGGTTTACGATTTGACGCACGATGCGCCCTGAGTCGGATTCTGGATCGGATTGACGTGGAAAATCCCGAAAAAATACTCGAATTGGATGCCCATTGTCAGCAATTCAGAAAATTACCGGGATCACCTGCTGAAGTCACTGAATGGCTGGATAAAAACCATTTCAAAGGGTATTCCTACATTTTGGTATTCGCTTCCATTTTTTTTATACCCGGTTTTCTGATGAACGGTCCAACATGGTTTGCAACTAAGAAGATTCGAAGCAAAATTGATGATACTCAAATGCGTAGCACTTTTGCCTTTGTTTTGGGCATGCTGCTCAATTTTGTCATCTATCTGGCAATCACCATCGTTCTTGGTCAAATTTTCAATAGCTCCTTATTCATGTTCTTTTACCTGTTTCTTTTTATCACGACTTATGGCATTGTGACAGAACGTGTCAGGCAATCCATTAAAATGCCCTTACGACGTTTAGCCTTTTCGTTTGGAAAGCGTAAAGAGCTGGTGAATGCCTGTAAAGCTGATTTTCAAATGTTAAATAAATTGATAAAAGGTATTCTTTAGGGTTCACATAATTGGTTAACAATTATTTACAGACATGAAAGTATATATCATCCTGCTTTTTACTCTTCTAATGAATTTGGATGCGGAAGCAAAATCCTTTGACCGGGGAAAATCTACCGGGCATGAGGCGGATGCGTATTCTGTCTTGCCTTTTGAAAAGAGTACAGAAATATCCGATTGGTTTGAGATCGTACACAAAACCATTGATTATCCCTACAATTCCTATTTTGAAGGTATCCACAACCCACCCCATCAGAATTTTACATGGGGAAAATATGGTCACAGACTTTTTTTCCATTGGGGTTTTAATGGAAAACCCTGGAGTCCGCAAATTCAGGAAATGGTGGATAGATGTCGTTGGGACGAGCAAACTGTCATTCTTTTCAGGTTGAAACTGATCAACGAACAATCCAGAAGAAATCTGAAAGTCATGACAGTTACCAATGAAATGCTACATTTTGGAATGTCCGGACAAATGCGGGAGTATTCCAATGGATTTGCCAGCATCCTATACGACACGCACTTATTGGGCGATTATTCCACGACAAAAATAGCACCACTTCAGGAACTGAATTTAGTCATTGACGATATTAAAGTTACCCTGTACAGGAAGTTAAAAGGTGGAGATGAAGCTTTACGCATCAATAAATTACTTGATAACACCGGGAAGCTTTACCCGGATCAAAAAATCAGAGCTGTCAAAGTATTGGACATTCTTCAGAAAGAACTGCCCAGAATGATACTAAACGCTCAGAACGGCTATTTTAAAAGACATTTCAAGGAAATGGGATTAAAACTAAAGACACTTTCATAATATGAAACGAGCATGTTTGTACAAAACGTCCAAGTGGATGCTAATTTGGACATGCGAGTTCAATATGACCTTAAACGAAAAAAATAGTATCATATGAAAATAAGAACCTTGTTGTTACCGCTTTTTTTGCTTTTACCCATCGTTTGCATGTCTGAGCCCAGCAGACGGCAACAGATTTACGATGCGTATGTCAGTGGAAACATGGATAAGTGGGTATCGATTGTCCAGGAAATAGAAAAGGATGAATCAATCCGGACAGTCAGCCAAAAACTCGAACTGGTCGAATATTATTACGGATTAGCGCCTTTTTACATTGATACAAAAAATGAAAAAATGGCCAGGGCTACGATCGTTAAAGCCAATATTCTTCTGGATAAGTTATTGAAAATAGCTCCCAAAAACCCGACTGTCCAGGCATTTAAAGGTGCCTTTATTGGCTTATCCATATCGCTGGATAAATTAAAGGTGTTAACCCTTGGCCCTGAAAGTTTGAAACACATAAATTTGGCTTATGGTATAGACCCATCGAATATTCAGGCACTGACCGATAAAGCAAATGCCTATTTTCATGCGCCCAGGATGTTTGGCGGTGACAAGGCGGAAGCCATCAAACTGTATCAAAAAAGTATCGTCCTGATGGAAAAGTCGAACCTCTCGACCAATAATTGGTTTTATCTCAATACACTCATAATTTTGGCTAAGGCTTATATCTCTATTGATCAATACAATAATGCAAAGCTATTGTATGAAAAAGCCTTGAGAAAAGAACCTGACTTTATCTGGGTAAAGAAGGTTTTATATCCCAGATTGTTAAAGCAAATGAATCCATAATCTGAACATTATATCCAGATTTTCGTTATCTTTCCTGACATTTTAACTTGTTCAAGTTATGAAACCATCCATTTTAACTGTCCAGCCCTTGGGCTTTATGTGGCCTGTTTCCAATCCTTTTATTTTTTGTGCTCACCACCTGGATTACTACCCTCCCGGCAAACCCGACTTAAGTCCGAATGCGTCACTTCAGGGTAGAAATATCGGGAATGACTTTACCATCAACGATGGATGGCGAATGTATCATGGTGACTCAGTACCGGGATTTCCTGTTCATCCGCACAGAGGTTTTGAAACGGTTACAATGGTGCAACAAGGCTTTGTGGATCATTCCGATTCCCACGGCCAGGCAGGTCGATATGGCGAAGGAGATGTACAATGGATGACAGCTGGATCCGGTTTGCAGCACTGTGAAATGTTCCCTTTGTTGAATCAGGATAAAGGAAATACGACAGAGCTTTTTCAAATTTGGCTCAATCTGCCCAAGGAAAGAAAGATGGCACCACCCTATTTTAAAATGCTTTGGTCTGAAGATATTCCAGTGTATAAGCACTTGGATGAAAACGGAAAATCAGTCGAGGTAAAGATCATAGCCGGTAAACTGCATGGTATTGAGGCTCTAAAACCATCACCCGATTCCTGGGCTGCTTTTCCCGAGAATGAAGTTTCCATCTGGACCATCAAATTGGAAGCCGGTGCAAACTGGACACTTCCTGTTGCAGGTCCTTTTGCCCACAGAACCCTGTATTTTCATAGGGGAAGCTCCATTGCTCTTAATGGAACAGAAGTGAAATCCGGACATTCCATCACCGTCGATCCGGAAGCTGCGATTACAATAGAAAGTAAGGATACGGAAAACCTGATACTTCTGCTGCAGGGGATTCCCATCGATGAACCCGTCGTTCAATACGGACCTTTTGTCATGAATACCCAGGAAGAAATCCGACAAGCCATATACGACTACCAACAAACTGAGTTTGGTGGATGGCCCTGGCCAGATAAAGACCAGACACACGGTCTTGATCGGGGAAGATTTGCCAGACACAGGGATGGTTCGGAAGAAGATAAGTAATTACTTAATACATATTCAGCTATGAAACCATGGTACGAGAAATTATTTGAGAACTACGGATCAAAATACGATCAGGAAGTTTTCACTCAAGGAACTTTGGGCGAATGTGATTTTATAGAATCAGAAATCGGTTGCAATAAGCAAACCCGGATTCTTGATATTGGTTGTGGTACAGGACGTCATTCCATTGAACTGACAAAAAGAGGTTACACCGTTACTGGTATCGATTTGTCAGAATCCATGTTGGAACGGGCCAGGAAAAAGGCTGCCGACAGTCACGTCAGCATTGATTTTCAGATTCAAGATGCCAGAAATCTTCCTTTCAACAACGAATTTGATTTGGCAATCATGCTTTGTGAAGGGGCATTTTGTTTAATGGAGACGGATGAAATGAATTATCAGATTTTGCAAAGCGCGGCCAATGCGTTGAATGATGGTGGGAAATTGATTTTCACCACTTTAAATGGGTTGTTTCCACTTTTCAATTCGGTCAGGGAATTTCTTGATTCACAAAAAGTGGAAGATTCTGTTTCTTATGAAACGCTAACTTTTGATTTAATGACGTTTCGGGATACCAGCGTGACAACCGTGGTGGATGACTCTGGTAAAACCCAGGTACTTGCATGCAACGAAAGATATTACGTTCCTTCTGAAATTACCTGGTTGCTAAAGTCGCTGAATTTTAAAAAGATTGATATCTTTGGGGCGAAACTTGGGGCATTTAGCAGGAAAGACACGTTGACCACGGAGGATTTTGAAATGTTGGTCGTTGCAGAAAAATAGGCAAATAATACGATGTCGGTTAGCTGAAAATCGGAGTTTCGATTTTTCCTTTAAAAAAAGTGCTGATGAAACGAACCTTTTTCTTTCGTGTACTTCTGGTCGTATTGATTTTTCCTTCGTCTCTTTGGTCACAGGATGCCAAAGAAATAGTTCGTAAGGCCGATGCCAAATTTAATGGAGAAAAATCCAGCTATAGTGAGATGACGATGACCATCGTCCGACCCAAATACAAACGCAACATCGAATTTAAAGGATGGGCCATCACAGGAGGTCAGTCATTGACCTTGGTCACGGCTCCTGCAAAAGAAAAGGGTCAGACGTTTCTCAAAAGTGGAAACAACCTCTGGAGCTGGAATCCGACCATCCAACGACTGATCAAACTCCCTCCCTCCATGATGTCACAAGGTTGGATGGGTTCAGACTTTTCAAACGATGACATACTCAAAGAATCCTCCCTTGTCAAGGATTATACGCACAAACTGACCGGTACCGAAGTTGTCGGTGGACTCAAGTGCTATAAAATTGAAATGATTCCCCTGGAAAGTGCAGGAGTTGTTTGGGGCAAGATAAACCTGTGGATTTCAACTATGGATTATTTTGAAATGAAAAGCGAATATTTCGATGAAGAGGGTTATCTGGTGAAGACCCATGTATGCTCCGGCATCAAGGTTTTTGACGATAGAAAATTACCTTCCGTCATTGAAATAATTCCTGCCGATGAACCAGGAAATAAAACCATAGTTTCCATAAAAGCTATGCAATTCAACCTTTCTTTTGCGAAAGACTTTTTTACTCAACAGAATATGAAGCGAGTCAATTGATTTCAGATGAAAGACATCTTCAAAATAGCCTGGCGAAACCTGTGGAGAAATCGACGACGTACCATGATCACTGCAGCCTCCATCTTTTTTGCGATTTTTTTTGCAATATGCATGCGATCCTTTCAGTTAGGCACTTACGATCACATGATCAAACAAATAATTGAAGCGTATACAGGTTATTTGCAGGTACAGCAGAAAGATTATCCCGACGACCCAAGTATCGATAATGCCTTTGAAGCGTCACCGGATTTGCTGCAAAAAATCAATTCAGACCCGAATGTCAAAGTGGCTGTTCCGCGCATCGAATCGTTTGCCCTGGCATCAACCGGAAACCTTTCGAAGGGCGTTATGGTATCCGGTATTTCTCCCGAACAGGAACGAAAAATGTCCAATCCTGCCCATAAATTGGTCCGTTACAGACTGACCAGTCCGGTCATTGCATTGATCTTGCAGGATAAATCGATTCCAACTGAAAAGGTGGATAAAATCAAAAGTCTCGATAACCAGTCATTCACCAGCAAGTCAAATTTGATGACCGATCTGGGGCTGACCAACGAGGACCACGTTTTACTGGACAGAATCTGTACCCTGTCATCAATCAAAGGTCGTTACCTCCGGAATGACGATCATAGTGTGCTTATTTCGGATCTTTTATCCAAATACTTGAAAGCGAATGTGGGCGATTCCATTGTATTGATGGGTCAAGGTTACCACGGGGTGAGTGCTGCTGATATCTATCAAATCTGTGGCATAGTAAAATTACCCTCTCCCGAACTGGACAATAAACTGGTCTACATGCCCATTGACAGGGCTGCAGAATTGTTTAGCCTCTCCGATCAGGTCACTTCCATCGCTATCAACCTGAAAAATACCGACGATATGAAAGAAACCCAGAAAAGACTGGCAGCTTTCGATCCTGTAAACCTGAGTGTGAGGAACTGGGAAGAAATGAACCCCACACTGAAACAACAGATTCAGGGAGACAGTGAAAGCGGAAAGGTCTTTCTGGCTGTCTTATACATCATCATTTTCTTTGGTGTATTTGGTACCGTGCAAATGATGATTTCAGAGCGTTGGCGCGAATTTGGCATGATGGTGGCAATCGGAATGAAACGGGGAAAGCTGGCACTGATTGTTGCTGTTGAAATGCTTTTTCTGGGTTTTATCGGTGCTGTATCCGGCATGTTGGTTGCTTCACCCTGCATCATTCTGGGACATTATTATCCCTATACCATGACCGGAGATATGGCCAGAATGTATCTGGATATGGGATTCACTCCGGTGATGCCTACAGCTTTGTTTGAAAGTTACTTCTTTTTGCAGGGTGTCGTTATCTTTTTGATGGTGATTCTGGCAAGCTACCTTCCCATAAGGAGCATAATGAAACTCAATGTAACCCAGGCACTCCATGGAAATTAACCCTAAACAAGACAGCATATGATTTGGTCTATAGCGTGGAAAAATGTATGGCGCAACCGGAAACGAAGTTTCATTGTCATTGCCTCCGTGATGCTTGGAACAACTGCCGGAGTCTTTACAACAGGATTAATCATCGGCTGGGTAGACCAACGGGTTAAAGTGGTGATACATACCGAGGATGCACATCTAAAAATACACAATCCGGCCTATCTCAGTAACGAAGAAATTGGAAATACGATTCAACAATCGGGTGCAATAGCGCATTATCTGGATAAAAAGCCAGAAGTGAAAGCATACAGCAAACGCATTAAATTGATGACCATGGCTGCCACCTCACGTGGAAATACTGCACTCCTGCTACAGGGCATTGATGTTGCTAAAGAAAAACAAGTGTCCGAACTATACACTCAGATTATACCAAATGGTGGCAACTTCTTTGAGAATGCAGGCTCCTATCCCATCGTCATCAGTGAAAAGTCTGCTGAACAGCTCCGGATCAAGAGTTTTCAGCTTTCTGAGAACAATATGGACAGTCTTCAGGAAAAAGACGTACCAGAAGAAGTCGCTGCAAAGCTGAAGCCCATCCTGAATATCCGTTACAATACAAAAAACCTTTTCAAGAAGGATGTCGCAAAGTACCTCAGTAAAAAAGAAATATCCACTTATGGACCAGCCATCACCAAAGCTTCTGAATATTTCAGACTGCGTTCAAAAATCGTCCTGACTTTTACCGATAAGCAAGGTGAGTTGATCAACCAGTCGTTCAGAGTGTGCGGTATATTCCATACCAGCAATTCCATGTTTGACCAACTAAATGCTTTTGTGCTGCAAAAGGACCTGGCCGGGCTGGCCGGTTTGGGTCCGGAAGAATTTCATGAAATGGGTGTATTGCTTCACGACGATGAAACCACCAAAACAGTTCAAGCGGATATCCGGAAACAGTTTCCTCAGGCCAGCGTGCTGAATTGGCTGGAACTCGCTCCCGATGCAGGAATTATCACTCAATATATGGACCTGTACAACTACATCATCATGGGTTTTATCCTGTTCGCATTGGCTTTTGGCATCATCAATACCATGTTGATGGCCGTGCTGGAACGGACCAAGGAATTGGGTATGCTCATGGCCATTGGTATGAATCACAAACGGGTATTTAATATGATCATGCTTGAAACAGTATTTTTGACACTGGTTGGGGCAGTAATCGGAATGGTCGTCGGATGGCTTGTCATAGAGATAACCAGTCGCACCGGGCTGGACTTTTCGTCGGTCGGTGAAGGCTTTGAAGCCATGGGTTGGCCAGCCATCGTTTATCCGAGAATCACTTTTGATTACTTTATGGGTACAACGATGCTTGTCATCGCAACAGGAATCTTAGCATCCATCTTTCCAGCCAGAAAAGCACTTAAACTGAATCCGGTTGAAGCCATTCGAACCGACAACTAAAAATAGTGAACCATGAATGTCATTGAAATCAAGGAACTAGTCAAAATATACTCCAATACGGCCGTTCAGGTGACCGCAGTTGATAAAGTGGACCTAACCATTGAAAAAGGAGAATTTACTGCCATCGTTGGTCCGTCAGGTTCAGGAAAAACGACGTTACTGAATATGATTGGAGGTCTCGACCAACCTACATCCGGACAAATCTTTGTTGAAAATGTGGATATTACCCAACTGTCCCCCAAAAAACTGATTGATTTCAGACTCAATAACATTGGTTTTGTTTTTCAGTCCTACAACCTGATCCCGGTTTTGACGGCCTATGAAAACGTCGCTTTTATCATGGAAATGCAGGGCGCCACTAAAGCTTTCATTGATAGCCGTACCCGCGAGATTTTGACAGAGGTTGGATTGGGTGATCGCATGAACAGTCGTCCCAACCAACTTTCCGGCGGCCAGCAGCAACGAGTTGCAGTAGCCAGAGCCATGGCCTCGAAGCCCAAATTCATCATCGCCGATGAGCCTACGGCCAATCTCGATTCAAAGTCGACTGCGCACTTACTTGAAATGATGGAAGAATTGAACCAACGGGAAAACATCACATTCATTTTTTCAACACACGATCAACGAGTCATGAACAAAGCGCATCGCATCATTGTGCTCGAAGATGGAAAAATAGTCAAGGATGACAAGATTCCTGAAAGTCAACGAGTATGAAACGAGTCGTCCTTTTTTTATTGATAGCCACTGCCTTTTCCGGTCTACAAGCTCAGAAACCAACATTGACAGGCTACATCAAAGATATGCAGGGACTCTATTATCTGGAAAACCCGCTCGTTCTAACCACCGGTAAGACCTTTCAATCCACTACCTACAATCAGTTTCACAACCGACTCAATCTGGAATGGCAGGCTACTTCAAAATTACGTCTGGAACTGGGTGTACGCAATCGCATCACAGCTGGAAAACTGGTTGGTGATATTCCCGGTTATGCAGCACTTTTTGAAGCCGACAATGGTTTGGTCGATTTATCCTGGAATCTGGTGGAAAAGGAAAATTGGTTTATGAATACATCTATAGACCGGTTATATCTGGATTACACATTAAACAATTTACAGCTTCGTGCAGGTCGTCAACGCATCAATTGGGGTATCAACCTGGTCTGGAATCCAAACGACCTGTTCAATGCTTTCTCCTACATTGACTTTGATTATGAGGAACGTCCAGGAAGTGATGCAGTCCTGTTTACCTGGTACACTTCCGGTTCCTCCAGTCTGGATCTGGCGATGAAAAGTGACAGCTCAGGGAATACCACACTTGCCGCACGGTATTTGTTCAATTTTCACGATTACGACATTCAGTTTATCGGTGGAAAGAATGGGGATGACTTCGTAATCGGTGGAGGTTGGACCGGCAATGTCGGGGACGTTTCCTTTCGGGGCGAAGGAAGTGTCTTTACACCATTAGCTGGTAATGAAGAAGTTTCCAAAACGTCAGTTTCTGCCACCATATCAGCAGATTACACCTTCAAAAATTCCTTGTTCATTCATTCGGCATTTCTGTTCAACAGCTCAGGAAGTACAGCTCCCGGCAATGGGATATCCCTACTCAACCCCAGTTCTGATCTGAGCGCCAAAAATCTTTCTGTCGGAAAATACGAGCTTTTCGGACAGATCTCCTACCCTGTCAATCCGATCCTGAATGTCAACTTTGCCGGTATGCTGAATCCATCAGATGGTTCATCCTATCTGGGTCCCACTGCTACTATCTCCCTTCAGGACAATCTCGAACTCATGCTCACAGCCCAGTTAATGTTGGGCGAACCCGGCAGCGAATATGGTTTCATGGGAAATACCTATGCCGCTTTCGGAAGGTTGAGATGGAGTTTCTAATACTAAAATAAAATGTTACTTTTGTTAGGTTAAAAATACAAATTATAACCTTAAACTAAAATGAAACGCATTTATCTATTTTTATTAATTCATTTAACAGCTTTGACAGCCTTTGGTCAGACGGGTTATTATCTGACAGATTCTGCCACGAGTCAGGGAGTGATGCTGGTCGATGCAAAAAGGGAAGTTAATGCAAATTTCTGTCAGGTCAAAATTAAAGAGGATGTCGTGGTATTCACCCCCTATCAGGTCATTGAATATGGTTTTAATGAAAGCGGACGTGTTTATGAGTCGTACGAAGTTGTCTATAATTCAGTGCCTGCCAGATTCTTTTTAGAAAGAATCGTTACCGGTAAAATCAACCTTTACTATCTAAATTCTCACGGCAACATCCGGTTTTATATAAAAAACAACAAAAGCACTAATCTGGAAGAAATTCCTCAAAACGAAAAAGATTGTAGAACATTTCTGGAAAAATACGTCCGTGATTCTCCGGGTGCTATAGGAGATTTAACTCATTTAAAATACAATGAGTACAGTCTTGTCCAGTTTTTAACCAATTATTTAAATGGTCAGAATCGCCCGTTGCCCAGATTTCACTTTGGATTCAGATTGGGCCTTGATGCGACACAATTTTCACCTGTTTATAATCTTAGCACCTTTACTGAAATAGATTTTGAAACCTATCGAAACCTTTCAGCCGGAGTTTACATGGACCTTCCAATTAAATCAAGTCCTTTTTCAATCGCACCCGAATTGAATTACAAGGAGAATCACTTTGTAAAAGCGTTTTTCGTCAATAAACTGGAGTATGATTTGATCATGAATTATTCATCCCTGAATATTCCGGTTTTCTTAAGGTATAGCTTTCTGAATAAAAAGTGTTCGCCTTATATTCAGGCTGGTCCCCTTTATTCACGAACTATCCGGAACGCAACAAGACTTTTAGAGTACAATGAGTCCGAAAATGATGTTGCAATTGTTATCAAGAATGCTCCGGTTTTATCCAATAACATGGGTGGGTTTACCCTTGGAAGCGGTATTATTTCAAACTACGGTAAGAAGATTTCCTTGTTTGGAGAAGTCCGTTACAGTCAGCTTTACAACCTTGATAAATCAAGCAAAAATCTAACTATGAGTGAATTTTCATTGCTACTAGGCTTTTTATTTTAGACATCATGAAGACTAAATTATATATACTATCATTCGTATCACTTTTACTTCTTGGTTGCGACCGGGAAATAGAGACGAGGGAATTTCCAGTGGTTTTAACCAGGAGTGTCATCGACAATAATGCTACAGGTGCCACATTTCAGGGCGAATTAGTAAAAGAAGGCCTTACTCCAACAACATCCTATGGTTTTATATGGAATTCCGTAGAACCCAACATATCGAGATCGTACAAAGTCATTGTCGGTACTGTATTGGAAAAAGGTGTTTTTAAATGCAGGATCAGCAGTTCGCTTTGTCAGGGCGTAGACTACTATATTAAAGCCTTTGCTACGTACGATGGTAAAACCGTTTTAGGGAATACCGTGCTGATACATAGTAAAGGTATTGATGACAATCCATGGTCAAGAACGTTGGTCGGTTTTAATTTACGTGGTTGGGCACAACCCTTTGGTAGTTCGAACGATCATTCCGGCCATGTTTTATATCCGAACGGTATAGCGTATACGTACGATCCCGATTTGAATAAATTTTCGGCTTCTACAGAATTTCCGGTGTCAGGAAATTCTGGTACCAGGTTTACTTCTATCAATTTAGATAATGACCAATATTTTTTCTCCGACATAAATAGAAACCTTTATAAATTATCTGATGATAAGTGGTCCGTGCAATCGACGTTTCCATTTAATTATGGTAATTATTATGGGTTTTACCATGGGTATACCGTTGATGGGAACATACTGATACTAAGTTCTTATAAATCGTACATTTACTTTCCAAAAACAAATACATGGGAAGAAAGAGCGACTTTACCTGAAAATTTGGGCTATTCCATTGGAGGAACCGATTTAAATGGAAAAGCCTATATTATGACCGCTTCGAAGAATATTTGCGAGTACGATCCTAAAACGGATGGCTGGAAATTTATCACGAAATGGAGCGGCTTTAATGAAGATCATGTATGTGCTTTTTCGTACCAAAATAAATTGTATTTTGGATTCAAGCAAGGAACTGGAAATAATAAGATCGATAAAGAGCTTTGGTCTTACGATTTAGCCACCAATGAATGGAAACTGGCTTGTCTATTGCCCGTTGATGTGACGTATGGATCTTTATTCTCCTTTAGAATTAAAGATAATTTCTATTTTGCAACCAGTAGGGATGAACACTTCGATCTGTACAAACTGGACATGTCCAAACTAAACTAAAAAAATCGTCTCGTCCAAATGTTTTGCATTCTCGACGAGACGATTTTTTTATTGAACTTTCCAATTAGAACCGCTTTTGAATAGCTTCCCAATTAAGGATGTCCCACAAATTCTTTACAAAATCAACTCTTTTGTTTTGATAATCCAAATAGTAGGCATGTTCCCAAACATCAAAGCATAAAAGAGGTTTCAAAGCTTTTCGCAATGGGTTTCCGGCGTTGCTTTCAGCGACAATGTGCAGCTTTTTGTCTTCTGTCTGCACCAGCCACAACCAACCTGAACCGAAAATTGCGATGGCTGCTTTGCTGAATTCTTCCTTGAAAGTATCCATACTACCCCATTGTTCTTCAATTTGTTTGCACGCTGCTTTTTTGCCTGGAGCACCTAATGCCTCAAAAAAGAAGGTGTGGTTCCAAACCTGCGCGGCATTATTGAAAATAGGACCGTCCGGTGCATTCTTGATGATTTCTTCGAGTGTCATGTTTTCAAACGCAGTTCCGATGATAAACTTATTCAAATTATCAACGTAGGTTTGATGGTGCTTACCGTAATGGAATTCCATTGTACGTTCACTGATAGAGGGCTGTAAGTCGCTCAAAGCATAAGGTAAAACGGGCAGGGTAAAGTTCATGATGTTTGTTTTTAAGTGATACAATTATAGAACTGTAATAATTAAATCGTACTGGAAGAGAGAAACGAATATATATAAAAAAAATGATAAAACCTACCCTCAAAGCTTACCAAATCCGAATGATCTGACTTTCTGAACGCCACATCTTATTACCTTCTTTTAGGCTAAAGGTGGTAAAGAATTCCGGTATGTTGGACAATGGACCAATCACTCTCCACTTTGCAGGTGCGTGTTCATTGCTTTTTACCTGATTTGCCAGAGCCTCCGGACGCATGTTTTGCATCCAGGCCAAAGCATAACCAAGAAAGAAACGTTTACTGGGATTTAGCCCTGCAATCGATTTGTTGTCCTTGTATTGCTTCGTTTTCTTGAATGCTTCGTATCCCATAACTACGCCACCCAGATCGGCGATGTTTTCACCCTGAGTCAGTTCTCCATTGATGTGCAGGTTGTCAACCACCACATACTCGTTGAATTGCTTCACGATCATTTTTGTTTTCTCTTTAAACTTTAAGTTGTCTTCCTTTGTCCACCAGTTGCTCAGGTTTCCGGAAGCGTCAAATTTGCAACCCTGATCGTCGAAACCATGCGTGATTTCATGTGCGAAAGTACCACCAATGATGCCATACAGGATGGCGTCGTCGGCCATTTTTCCTTCGTATCCCGGAACGATGATGTTGCAGGCCGGAATGACAATTTCATTGTTTGAGGCATTGTAATATGCATTGTAAGTCTGTGGCTGCATACCCCATTCGGTACGGTCTACTGGTTTACCATATTTTTTGACCATGAAGTTGAATTGCCATTGATTGGCTCGCATCACGTTTTTAACATACGAAAGACGGTCCGTTTGCAGGGCACTAAGGTCTTTCCACTTATTGGGATAACCCACTTTCATAATCACACCCTTAAGCTTTATAAGGGCTTTCTCTTTGGTGGTAGCACTCATCCAGTCTAGCGTCTTGATACGTTCAGCAAAGACCAATTTAATCGCATCTCCAATTTCCACCAACTTTTCTTTAGTTCCTTTTGGCAGATATTCTTTAACATACACCTGACCAATAAGTTCACCAAGTGATTCATCCGTTTGTTCCACCACGCGTTTCCATCTGGGTTTGGGTTGTTCAATTCCACGCAATGTTTTACTATAAAAGTTGAAATCTTCCTGATACGTCTTGTCGTCCATGTAAGGGGACAATCCACTTAACAGGTGAAATCTCAGGTAATTCTTCCAATCATCTATCGAATAAGTCTTTAGATATCCGTTCAGTGCCGTCAGGAATTCGGGCTGGCAAACAATCACGGAATCCACTTTTGTAAGTCCTGCTCCATTCATAAATACTTTCCAGTCGAGGTTTGGTGTCAAAGCAGACAATGCTGAAAAAGACATTTTGGTGTAGTTGGTAAACGGGTCACGGGTATCTTCCCGTTTGCGGGATGTTTTTGCCAGGGCCGTTTCCATGTCCATCAATCTTTTGGCTGCCAGTTTAGCTTTGGGCTTTTCGTATCCCAAGATTTCAAACATATTACCCAAATGTCCGACAAATTTTTCCCGGATCGTTTTGGCTCTTTCATCCATATCGAAATAATACGTCCGGTCCGGCAGGCTTAATCCGCCCTGAATGAGGTACACCTGGTATTTGCTGCTATTCTTTTCGTCTTGACCGATGTAAAAATTAAACAAAGGTGCAGACGAAACCGTATGGATGAAGGATGCTTCCTTGACGATGTCCTTCAGGTCTTTTATCTCGTCTATGGTAGCAAAAGCCTCCTTTAAATCGCTTATCCCTTTTTTGTTCAGCTTAACGCTGTCCATACCCGAAAAGAAGAAGTCACCTATTTTTTGTTTATTGCTTCCCCTTTCAACTTTTTTCAGGGCAGCCGACGATTCGCAAATCTCACGGATCTGGGCATTTACCGTATCCTGAATCAGTTGAAAGATACCATTGCTTTGTTCGCTGGCAGGAATCGGATTTTCCTTAAACCAGGTATCGTTGGCATATTGAAAAAAATCGTCCCCGGCATTTACTGTGGAATCTATGTGTGCGGCCAGGGCATCGTCTTTATCAGCAATGGTTTTTGACTTATTGCATGAAGATGTTGATATCCCCAATAAAAGTCCGCTGACGAGGGTAATAAAAAGAGATTTATTCATATTGGTAAAGTCTTAATTCAGAATTTAGTGGTAAAGAATTCGACTCTAAATATCGGTAATAATTTGATGCAATGGTTCTATTTTATAAATGTTTTTAGGTTATACAAACCTGGAATCGAAAATTATGAACACAATCTGTTTTTTATATTTGAAAATTACTTAGATTTACAGAATATTACATAAAAAACCTAAAAACTTAAACTATGCTGGCATTTCTGAGTCTTGGTCTATTTGAACTATTTATTCTGGTATTTCTAATAGGACTACCGCTGATTGCTTTAATCGATATTTTAAAAAGTGACATTGAAACAAACAATAAGTTGCTTTGGGTTTTAGTGGTTTTGTTAGCACCATTTTTGGGAGCTATTCTGTATTATTATATTGGACGAAAACAAAAGATTTAAAGGATTTACTACAAAATAAAGCGGCACCGATCGGGACTAAACCAATCGATGCCGCTATTGTTTTCCACAACTCTAATGTAGAAAATACCAATTTATTTTTTCACGAATGCACCATCCAGCAATTTGATGTAATAGGCACCCACAACCGAGCGTGCGCGGAAATTCATTGATTTGGCATCCAGTGTTTCATGCCAGTCACTCAATGGAATACGGTCGGGTGTTTCATCTGCATAGCGATAAATAGGCTCAATCAATTTCTCAAAATCAGCCTGGTTTTTTGCCAAAGAAGCTGTCCAAATGGTCCAGTCCGACTTGGTGTACGTTTTACGGGAGTCAAGTGGCAAACCGTATTTCTCTTGTTTGTTCAGGTAGAATGCCACTTCCTTTTCAGCTACACTTTCAGGGAAAAGATTCAGCCCCAACAGTTTATCCCAAACGAGGTTGTATTTTTGGCTCCAGGTTCCGGGAGCATCAAAACTCAAACGATAATGGTCCCCGTCGTTTGCCATATCTACCCATTGATCAGCCATTTTCTTTGCCGTTTCAGAATAGCGTTTTGCGACGTCTTTTTCGCCCAGCATTTCTGCCAGTTTACCGTAACCGGCTATACCGATGATGGCTTTGATGGAAAGGTTGGTATTATGTGCAGAGTGACCAGCAAAATCGTCCGAGCAAAGTTGATTTTCAGGATCAAGTCCTTTTTCGATCAGATAGTTTGCCCAAGTTGTCAACACATCCCAATGCTTTTTAGCGTAATCGGCATTACCGTCACGAAGTGCAATGGCTGTAGTGACAATAAGCATATTTCCAGATTCTTCGACAGGCATATCGCCACCATAAGTCTGACCGTTGGCCAATGGATAGGTTCCCAAATCGTGCGCAGCAAACGGTTTGGTCCATTTGCCGGATTCGCTGTACTCAAAAATGAAATTGAGCAAGCCTTTTGCCAATTCGGTGTTGTATCTCAAAAACAATGGAGCAGATGGATAGGTTAAATCGACTGTGCCGATGGAACCGTTGCTAAAGTTTTCTTTGGAGAAGAAAAGCAAATTGCCTTTTTTGTCGGTAACCAGCTTGTGAGCAGCAATGGTTTGACGATAGACCAAAGCACATAACTCCGCGTATTTTTTACCGCCACTGACAGTCGCTTCTGTCACGAGTTCCTGATCAAATGTTGTACAACGCTTCATGATGGAGTTGTAATCTTTGGCAGCTGCCTGGAATGCTTGCTGAATGCTCACAGATCCATTCTTTTTCCAATATGCGTCCAGATTGTCACCATGGTATTGGATGGACTTCACATCGTCGTATCCCACCATCACAAAACTGGAAGTACCTTTTGCATCCACTTTTCCCAAATTTTCAGAATAGGCAAGAACGGTCATTTGCTGGTGCATGTCGTTTGACAGGCTTTGGTCAATGGTGTTTGTAACCTCCCCTTTCAATCCGAATTGGGTTTTTACCTTGGAATACTCTCCTACCATCATTTTGGTTTTGGAAGACGTTTTACCTACCAGGTATAAATAGCCCCAATCGATGCGAACGTTGTCACCACTTCTGGTCATCATTTTTTGGTCCTTGGTACCAGCCGAGAGAAATGTCAGTCCATTTGAATCTTCCCGACGGCTTGTAACGGCTTGAGAAGTAGCATGAACGGTCCATTCCGGAGTAGCTTCAAAATACATCTGAACGTCGTGTTTGGCTTTATCCATTGATTTTACTTTGTAGGATATATAGCTTACCGGACGGGATATCAGATTCAGGTCATCCATTAGTAGAGGCGTCGTAAATGTTAGTTCCAACGCCACAGGACCTGCCTGAAAGGTGTAAATGGTCTGAGTCGGCATCACTTTTGCCGAGGTCTGAACCGCTTTATTGCTGAAATTGCTCTTCACATCTGGTTTTGTAAAAAGACCAAAATCCAGGTATGCTCCACCACCCTGATTGATGCAATGGGCTGAAATCAAATTTTTACCTTTTTTTAGCGACTTTTTAGCTTCACCTTTCAGAGCCAGCAATACATCGTCGTTCCACTCGTAGCCTGTCTTAACCACTTGAATGCCGTTTATGAATAGTTCAAAAATATCGTCGTGTGAATATTTAAGAAACAAATCGGTGTTGGTGAAATCATCTGTCAGATCAAATTCACGACGTACCCAGATTCCTTTTGTTTTCCATGGAGTGTGAATTGTTTTCATGCCATCCGATCCAAAAGCTGCTTTGCCTTTTTTCCAGTTGGAATCATCATAGACCGGTTTTTGCCAGCCATCTACCGGCTCGTCAAAGGTGTAACGTCCTGTCCAGGGTGTAGCATCTGCCATCGGCAGCACCCCAATCATTGGTACGTTTTCAACACCCATAAACGTGTAATTGGTACCATCCACACGGATTGAACCAATAAGCGGATGGTTGACACCAGTCCAATGTTTGGTGGGTTGTTCGTTCAGGTTCGAACCGAAAGACCAGCAACAGGTATACGGATCGATCGTGACTAATGGGTATGCAGGTGCCCGGAGGTTTTTTTCCTGCTCTGCCGGAACGGCAGCAAACGCTGATCCCAGAATGTGCAAACCGATGACTGCAGACAAAATTCTTTTTTTCATTTTTTGCGATTTAATTAGTATTGGCTCTATTTAATGTTCTATGACAAAGAAAGTCTGTTAGGACCTACTTTACCACTATAAAACGTCCTTTAAAGAAGAAAATATGACCAAAACCCGCTATCAAAGAGCAACCAGCAAAATAAATCAATCAAAGAATGATAAAATATGACCAAAATGATATTCAAAGTCTATATCTTTATTGGCTTAAACAATTGGAAATTTAATACTACCCAAATAATGATGTTTACAAACAGAAAAAGCCGTTTGACTTTGATTTTCTTTTTCTTTCTTGCGTCAATAGTTTCATTTGGACAGAATTCGTATTATTTGAAAAAGGAATCAACCTCATTGGGTATTAATTTGGAAGTAACAAATGAAGTCGAGAATTCAAAATTCTGTAATGTTTATTTGGGTGACTCACTTGTGAAATATACCCCATATGAAGTATCGGAATACGGCTTTGAGCAAGGTATTGTTTATTTGTCAAAAGAGATAAAACTGAATGGAGAAAAGAAACGAGTTTTTCTAAAACGTTTGCATCAAGGAAAGATGTCACTATTTTACTATAGGGACAAAGGGTTAAGAACGTTTTTTATTGAGAAAGATAGTTCAGTTTTAATGGAATTACCTAAAAAGGACTCAGCAAATAAAAACTTTCGAATGAATCTTTTGACTTTTACCGACGATTGCCCTTTTGTCGAGAATTGTATTCCATTTGTCGAATACAGAAAACATTCATTGACCAAATTTATAAGAAGATATAATGAATGTGAAGATAGATCATTTAAGTATTCCAGATATGGTTTGACGATAGGTTATGGTTTTGCTGGCCTGATAAAACCATCAAGTGTAAAAAATGCTTTAATCAATAATTTTGATTTGAAATATGATGGAGGAATTACATGGGGTTTATTTGGAGATTTTCCGATTTTAAATAGTAGTTTTTCCTTAAATACAGAATTGTTTTTTTCAAAATATGGGTATTCTTCTTCTAAAATAATTGATGATGTTGATATGGATCTGGTCATCAATGTTTCTTCCATAAAAATGCCGATTATGATTCGGTATAAATTGACAGGGCGAAAATTAAGTCCCTTTTTGAATGCAGGTGCAATTTTCGTACGTAATGTTCAGTTAGATGAAAGACTTTACGAAGCGACAATTACTGACAATGTCATCCGAATAAATGATAATCCAGATTATTCCTTTATACCTGTCAACCAATTAGGCTATACAGCTGGAACAGGTTTAGAGTACCGTTTGAACTCTAGAAATTCCTTGTTTTTTGAATTGCGATACTCTAAGTTATTGCAATACTCGAATACAGACTATCTAAACACATCAGAATTTAATTTGATGACTAGCATAAATTTTTAAATCATGAGACATTTCTCCCTTATCGTTATAACCGTTTTGCCTTTATTGTTTTTTAGTTGTCAGAAAGATGCTGAGGTAAGTCCCAAGGTTTATCCCTATATTCTGACCAATACACCTGATGTTGTTTCAGATGGAGTTATTTTATATTCAAAGATCATTAGTCTGGGTAAAGAAAAAAAAGTAAAATGTGGGTTCGTCTGGAGTGAAGAAGAAAATCCCGATTTATCCGACAATAAGGTCTTTATAGATGGCAAAGTTGATGTCGGATTACATTTATTTGAAATGAATAGCGGTTTAGAAGTTGGTATGAACTATTATGTTCGAGCATTCCTACTTACGGATAATATCCAAGTATTTGGTAATCAGGTGAATTTTAAATGCTTGGGTTGTCGTCCTCCTGAAATTCTAAACTTTGAACCAAAATTTGGCCCATCCGGAACGAATGTTACAATTGAGGGCAAGAATTTTGGATACAATCGTTCGAACATTAATGTGATGTTTGGTGATACCAAAGCAACAGTTGATTCCATATCAAATACAAAGATTCATCTTAAGATTCCTACATTTAATATACCGAAAAAGGTTCTTTTAAAAGTAGAAACGGTTGGAGTGAAAGCCCTATCTAAAGATTCGATTGATATTTGGTTTCCCTGGAGTAAAAAAATGAATATTAATTTTAAGAATGTCAATTATAGTTCATTTTCATTCGGAAGTGTGGGTTACATAATTGAACCCAACACGAATTCGATTTTAGAATACGATCCAAAAATCAATAAGTTGGTATCCAAGACCATCCTACCAGTTAATTCCGGTTCTGATCCAGCATCTACATCAAATGCCACATCTGCATATTTACTGTTGGATAACTCTATTTATAAATTCAACCCAACAAATTATAACTTTTCCCTTTTTGCAACGTATCCGTTAACACGTCATCAAAAAGACTTTATATTTATTTTAGATGATGAAATTTATGTAGGTTCAGCAACCAGCAAGACGTTGTTAAAGTATGTTCAGAAGACAAACACATGGGAAAATAAAAAGTTTGATTCAAATTTTCAGTATATCCCATCTATTGATTACATGAAATGTTACACTTATAAAAATACAGTTTACTTCTTCACTTTTATTAACGCAGACTATCCTTCACTTGCAACTTTTAGAATTTTCAAATATTTACCTGAAACCGATACATGGCAGTTACTTACCACATATCCTTTTACTAATTACGGATTTGGTGTTGAATTTTTTATCAACGATAAAATATATGTTGGACTTGGCACAAATAATTCTAATAATAGTTTCTTTGAATATGATTTAAGTACTAATAAATGGATAAAATTTAAAAGTGCACCTAAAAGATTTTACAATAATGTTAGTCTTTCGATTGAAAATAAAGGATATGCTTTTGTCCTTTATGATGACTATCGTAGTTATGAATTCTTGAACGAACTTTGGCAGTTTGATCCAAGCAAAAACTAATAGACAATCTTAATTTCAATCAAGTTGGTATCCAAAAACCAGCAATAAGTGTAAACAAAAATGACTACAATTGACGATGCAAAAAACCTTAAATCTAAAACACGTACTTACTCTTTCAACCCTGGTTTCAATTCTTGCGATTGTTGCATCAATTGGTGGGCTGTTTATTAAAGATCTCTACAGGGACAATGCCTTTGTAAAGTCTGCATGGTTTACCAATGATATTATAACTCTATTTGTTGTTATTCCCCTTATGATTGTATCCTTATGGTATACCAGAAAAGGTTCGATGCGCGGAGAATTGGTATTGATGGGAATGCTTGGTTACATGTCCTATAATTATGCCTTTTATCTTTTTGGTGCAGCATTTAACCCATTCTTTTTAGTCTATGTTGCTTTATTTACAATATCAGTGACTGCACTGATAATAGGTTTTAACAACCTCCAGGTAGAATCAATTGCTAAACAATTTTCACCAAAAACGCCTGTAAAAGTAGTTCGTATTTATATTCTGGTTATAGCTGTAATGCTCTTTCTTGTTGAGATGAGCATGATTGTGAGCTATTTTTTCACAGGAATCCTACCCGAAACAATTAAACTGACCGGACATCCAACCAGTGTGGTTTTTGCCATGGATTTATCCGTCATAATTCCTGTTTCAGTGATAACAACTATTCTTTTGAGGAAACGAAATCCATGGGGTTACGTTTTAGCTACGATGATGTTAATCAAAGGATTCACATACGGTCTGGTCTTAAGTATTGGGACCGTTTTGTTGGCATATTCACCTGTTTATGGGAAGTGGGATCCACTTATGCCACTTTATGTGGTACTAGTTATTGGGGGATTCATCTTTTGTTGGATGTTGTTGAGGAATTTGACAGAAAAAACAAAAACAAATCTTTAATCGTATTGTAAAAAGAAATATATATTGTTATTTTGCAAATACGTAACATACATACACCTATAAGTAACACTTAAGTTTTCTTGAATAACAAATACACCATCAAAAATGAAAATTAAATCAACATTGCTCCTGGGTCTCTTATCCATTTTAGTTATTTCCTGCGAAAAGGATGAAAACATCCTTATACCTATTCAGGCTGACTTTAGTGCAAGTGACTCTATCATTGAGATATACGATACCATTACTTTTACCAATTTAAGTGAAAATGTTGACTTAGAGGATTCGGCAACTACCTTTACCTGGTATTTTCAGGATGGCTTCCCAGCCAAGTCCACCGATTTGTCACCATCAGTCGTTTATAAAAAAGAGGGTCTTTATTCTGTCAGACTTGTTACTAAAAATAAGGAAACAAACGATTCCATCACCAAGTCCTGTTGTATCAAAGTAAAAGGTCTGAATGAAGAAGGTTTGGTATCCTATTTTCCATTTAATGGTAGTATAAATGATGTGAAAGCGTATAATAAGGATACGGCAATTGGTGGATTCTTTTGCAAAGATGAAAAGGGAAAAGCGGAAAATGCGTATTATTTTACAAGAATAAATAAAGATAGAATCAGATGCGGTACAGACCCAATTTCAAACGACACCAGTTTGACATTATCATTAAGTATATTCCCGGAATCAGGTGTTTCTGAAGATATGGAAAATGAATACATTATATCCTCTGGTGCACAGACACTTTGTGCAGGATATTATATGATATGGAAAAATGGGCAAATGGGTTTCGGCAGACACACCAATCATTTTGTATGTGATACTTTGTTTGGTCAATATGAGCCTTTAAAGTGGTATAAAGTGGCCATGACCTATAATTGCAACAATCAAAAAGTCATCATCTATGTAAATGGAAAGCAAGTCGTTTCAACTACTGCAAAGTCTAAAGAAATATACGAACATAAATGGCGCACACTAAGCATAGGTGAGGCTAATAATTCTTACTTATTTAATAACCGTTGGACTTTTAATGGTGTTATAGATCAGGTTAGAATCTACAATCGTGTTCTGACAGAACGGGAAATCCAAAAACTATACCTTACAAACTTGTAAGAAGTTGGATTCTGAATAAGTTTTAAACTATGGAGTCATTAAGCGTTTTCGACATCATCAAAGTGGGTATCGGCCCCTCCAGTTCCCACACAATGGGACCCTGGAGGGCTGCAAACCTTTTTCTAAGTTACTTAAAAGATCTGGACAAACTTCGGGATGTTGTTGAAATAAAGACCAGTCTATATGGTTCGCTGGCAAAGACAGGTAAAGGTCACGGAACCGATGTTGCTGTCCTGATGGGGCTATCGAATGAGAATTACATCACCATTGATACGGATTGCATCAACGATAAAGTCAATCAAATAAAAAACAGCGGTCAGATTTTTATCTCCGAAAATCAAGCAATACCTTTCAATTGTGAAAAGCACATCCTTTTTGAATACACTAAAAGTCTGGATTATCATCCGAATGGAATGCAATTTGATGCCTTACTGACTGATGGCACCATCCTTTCAAATCAGTATTTTTCCATCGGTGGCGGATTTGTGGTAACCCGGGATGAAGAAACGGAAACGCAAAATAAAATTACGACCCAATATCCCTGTCATACCGCACAAGCCATATTGGATAATTGCAAAAAACTCAATCTGAACATCTCGGAACTCATCCTTCTCAATGAAACGGCGTGGCGTACCGAAGACGAAACGAGGAAGCATGCACTATACATTTGGAACGAAATTAAAAACTGCATCTACCGTGGAGTCAATAAATCCGGGATTTTACCGGGAGGATTGAATGTCAGACGAAGAGCCTACGATATAAACAAACACCTGCTGCATGGTCAGAAATTTAATAATGTAGATGAGTGGATCAAAACCATCAAACAAGGACCCAACGATTTCAGTACCGTCAACAAATGGGTCAGTGTCTTTGCTTTGGCAGTCAATGAAGAGAACGCTTCGTTTGGAAGAATCATCACCGCTCCTACCAATGGCGCTTCGGGTGTGATTCCTGCCGTTCTGATGTATGCCTTTTGTTTTGTCCCCTATTTTGGTGAAGATGAAATCGTCAAGTTTTTAGTCACAGCCGGAGAAATTGGTACCCTGTATAAAAAAGAAGCGACCATATCGGCTGCAAAGGGCGGTTGTCAGGCCGAAATAGGCGTATCTAGCTCGATGGCTGCAGCCGGTCTCACGGAAGCGCTTGGAGGATTAAAGGAACAAGTCCTGCAGGCTGCTGAGATAGCCATGGAACACCATCTGGGAATGACTTGTGATCCTATTGGAGGTCTGGTCCAGATACCCTGCATCGAACGAAATTGCATGGGGGCAGTCAAAGCCATCACCGCTTCAAACATTGCTCTGGAAAGTGATTCCTCTGCCGCCAGATTAAATTTGGACAACGTCATCAATACCATGTGGGAAACAGCCTTGGATATGAACACCAAATACAAAGAAACGTCTGAAGGCGGTTTGGCCAATATCCCCGTAAATATAACAGAGTGCTAAAAAGAAAACGGTGCATTCAGACAAAGCCTGCAAGCAGACTTGTCTAAATACACCGTTAAGTATTTCTAATCTTCTTTTATAAAATACAGCTTCGTATCTTCTACCAGGTAAAACATTGGAGCAATGACCACATTTGGATAAAGCGATCGAAGACGTTTGGTTTCACTTAAAATAAAATCCGTTTCGCTTCCAATCTCAAACATCGGGGCAAACTGCAAAAAATGCTCCTCTGCTTTCTCTTTATTCCAACCTGCCCTTTCCACCAGTCCATTAATAAAGTCTGATTTACGAGCTTTCAAATTGACCATTCCGCAATTGTTGTGGCCAATCAATACTATATGACTCACTTGTCCAACAGCAATTGCATACGAAACTTTAAATTCACTGTACCGCAAATTGGCTCCACCTGAACGAATAATATACGCAAAGTTGTCGGGCATGTGCAGATGCTTTCGATTGTCCATACACATACCCACCAACAGTTGAGCACTATCTATCGCATCAAACGGCCGGTCTAAATTGTGATATTCCACCAGTAGACCAATTGGGGTCTGGCGATAAATGGGAGGAATATCCTCCATTGATTCAACAGATAGAATGTTCGTCATTTAGATGCAAAATAAAAACTTATTTTGTTTCTAAATCAAGACATGCTTTGTAAATGTTTTCTACCAATTGAGGAATCTGTGCCTGAGGAACCGCTGAAAAGGCCAAACGAATCACAGTACCCAAAACGATCACACCTGTGCTGTATTTTTCAAGAAGGTGCTTACGAACATCTTCAGCCAACAATCCCTTCTTTAATTCAATACACATAAAGTAGCCTGAATTGAAAGGAAGCGGAGTGAAATACGCAGCATATTCGGGTCTGGTAATTTCGGTGCGTAAAATCTGATATCTGTTTTTCAGAATTTCAAATTTTTCTTTTTTGGATGCCTCGTAAGTAGGTGCTGAATAAACCTTATATAAAAGCGATTGAGACAATTGGCTTATGTTGGATATATTTCCACGAACAGCGCCAGCCGTTTTATTTTCGAGTGCTTCATACAATTCAGCGGTACCACCTTTTATGGCATAACTGATGAAACCAACACGGAAACCCCATACGTAATCTTCTTTGGTAGGACCATCCAGTTTTACTGCTAAAACATTTTCGGAAAGGTTTGCTAATTCTACAAAGATCGATTCGGGATAAACACCTTCTTCGTACACCAAACCGAAGTACGCATCATCAATGAGCACTACGACTTTCTTACCGGAATCGGCTACTGTCTTTATTGCAGCAACGATGGCTTTAATTTCAGCGACTAAAGGCGTATAACCGGCCGGATTGTTTGGGAAATTTAAAAGAGTGATAATTTTTTCACCCTGAACTTCATTCAATTTTTTTGTAAAATCGGTGATGTTAAAACCTCCATTATCAAAAAGTTCGAAAGTCTCCACTTTTGCACCATAATTGTTATCGAAAATCAGGTTGTAGTTTTCCCAGTAGTGATTTGAAAGTAATACGGTATCGCCTTCATTTGCAAAGAGGTAACCAGCCATACTGATGCCATGGGTTAGTCCGTTGGTCGCGATTGGATTGCTTATTACAGTGTCTTTGAGTGACGGGTTTTTTCTGAAAATGGATTCTTTCCAAATAGCGCGAAATTCCGGTTTACCAAAACTGGGTGCATAGGGAAAAATATTTGCTACCGGCATGTTTACCAATGAATCAAACTCCGGAAGATGCATTGATGTACCATCATCTTCAACAGCTTCACCAATAGTAGCATTTATTGCTTTTCCTTTTGCCTGAGCAGATTGAGCCAAAATGCCCAATTTAGGAAAAAAAATGTTTTTACCACGCTCCGAAAGCATTTGCAACATGTTCGGATTAATTTTCTCAATAGTGTTGTTTAGTAATAAAGCTTGATTGTCCATTTTAGTTTTGTTATTAATTCCCTATTAAGCCACAAAGATATTAAATATGTTTTTAAGAAGAACACTCCACTCAAAGAAATAGGCGGTATTGCAGGAAATAATTAGCAGGTATTCTTGGAAAAATCCAGAATCCTTCTTTGGCCTTTGCAGATTTTCGGCTACATTTGAGAATTAATTTTTGTATTTGAAATATTGGAAGATCTCCTTGAAAATCTGAACGATAGCCAGAAGGCAGCCGTTCTATATAACGATGGCCCGTCCCTAATCATAGCTGGAGCCGGCTCTGGCAAAACCCGTGTGCTGACCCACAAGATTGCATATCTGCTTGAGAGTGGCATGCAACCGTGGACCATTATGGCATTGACATTCACCAACAAGGCAGCCCGTGAAATGAAGGAACGTATTTCCACACTGGTTGACCCGCAGCTCTCCTCCCGACTATGGATGGGCACTTTTCACTCCATCTTTTTCCGGATACTCCGGGCAGAATCCGAAGCTGTGGGTTTTCCATCCGGCTTCACCATTTACGATTCGGCCGATAGCAGAAGCCTGATCAAGACCATCTGCAAAGAAATGGCCCTGGATGACAAAGTGTACAAAGTCAAATCGGTTCAGGCCCGAATTTCTTCGGCCAAAAACGATCTGATTTCACCGGAATCCTATGCAGCCAATGCGGAACTGATGAAACAGGATATTATCGGTAAAAGACCTTTAATCAAGGAAATATACGTCCGTTATGTGGAACGTTGTCGCCTGGCTGCTGCCATGGATTACGACGATCTGTTGTTTCAGACCAACATCCTTTTCAGGGATCATCCCGAAATTCTGGCACGCTACCAGGAACGTTTTCATTTCATACTTGTGGATGAGTATCAGGATACCAATTTTTCACAATACCTGATTGTCAAAAAGCTGGCTGAAAAGCATCACCGTGTTTGTGTGGTGGGTGACGACTCTCAAAGCATCTATTCCTTTCGTGGAGCAAATATCGATAACATCCTGAATTTCAAGAAGACCTATTCCGAAGGGAAAATATTCAAGCTGGAACAAAACTACCGTTCTACACAAACCATTGTGAACGCGGCCAATAGCTTGATTTCCAAAAACAAGGGACAAATACCCAAGAATGTGTTTTCTAAAAAGGAAGTCGGCAAAAAGATTAAGGTGATGAGTGCCTATTCCGACCTGGAAGAGGGCTTTATGGTGGCCAATAAGATCAATGAAATCCGGCTCACTTCCTTTGACAGCTACAACAGTTTTGTGATACTTTACCGTACCAATGCCCAGTCCAGAATCTTTGAAGAAGCACTTCGAAAACGAAATATTCCCTACCGGGTTTATGGAGGCCTCTCCTTTTTCCAGCGCAAGGAAATCAAGGATATCATCGCTTATCTGCGTCTGATCCTGAATGCCGACGACGAAGAAGCTTTCAAGCGAATCGTAAATTACCCCACCCGCGGTATTGGTGAAACCACCATGCAGAAGATAATCCACGCAGCCTCGGATCAGGGAATCAGCCTTTGGAAAGTTCTTGAAGACCCTGCAAAGTATGAAGTTGCAATCAATTCAGGTACAGCTAAGAAACTGGAAGGATTTAAAGTCTTTATTGAAGGATTCCGACCTCTTGTCAGCGAAAAAAATGTATACGATATTACGGAGCAACTGGTTCGTGACTCTGGTATACAACGAGAAATAAATGAAGATCAGTCACCTGAAAATTTAAGCCGGAAGGACAATATCCAGGCATTGCTCACCGGTATGCATGATTTCTGTGCCTCTCGAATCGAGGAAGGCATTGAAACGATTTTCCTGAACGATTATTTATCGGAAGTGTCCCTATTGACCGATCAGGATGAAGAAAAAAATGCCGAAGGCGAACGCATCACATTAATGACCATTCACGCTGCAAAAGGCCTTGAATTCAGGAACGTTTTTGTGGCTGGATTGGAAGAAGAGATTTTTCCTTCTGCGCACTGCGTGAATTCCGAGAGGGAACTCGAAGAAGAAAGACGTTTGTTGTATGTGGCCATCACTCGTGCTGAACACACTTGCGTGTTGAGCTATGCCAAAAGCCGTTTCCGGAATGGGCAGAATAATTTTACCAAGCCAAGTCGTTTTTTGAACGACCTGGATCCGGACCTGCTGGATTTCCCAACAGATGCCTCCACGTTCTCCTCCTCAAACACTTCAACGTTTGAAAGAGAATCCGGGAATTATTACAACAGTTCCTCTAAATATGGCGCAAAGGAAGAATCGCGTCCCTCCTGGTCTTCAAAAACAACGGAGAAAACGTCGCTTCCCCCTGTTCATTCCATTCCTGCGTCTTCTACATCCGGAAAACGCTTGACGAAATTGCCCAAATCTGAGCCAACCCAGGCCTCACCATCCGGGGTAGTCACCTCTGTTGCCGGTCTGAAAGTTGGCAGCTTTATTCTTCACGAACGATTTGGAAAAGGTCAAATCTGTGAATTGGAAGGTCGCGACGATAATGCCAAGATCGATGTGGAATTCGAAAATTCCGGTCACAAGAAATTATTGCTTAAATTTGCAAAGTTCACCATTTTAGAATAATGAGAATGATTGATTTCAACGACATTCCCTCGCCTGCTTACGTTTTGGACGAAAGCCTGTTACGCAAAAATCTGAGTCTGATCAAATCGGTCAAAGATCGCTCGGGAGCCGAGATTATACTGGCTTTCAAAGCTTTTGCCTTGTGGAAATCATTCCCCATCGTACGCGAATACATTCCCTATTCCACCGCCAGCTCGATTTTTGAAGCGCAACTGGCTTTCGAGGAAATGGGAAACCCCGCTCACACCTATTCACCGGCCTATACGGAAGAGAATTTCCCGACCATCCTGAAATACAGCAGTCACATCAGTTTCAATTCTTTAAGTCAGTTTGAACGGTTTTATCCTACCGTGCAAGCTTATAAGGAACGATCCATTTCCTGTGGTTTGCGCATAAACCCTGAATATTCAAGTGTGGAAACCGATTTATACAATCCATGTTCACCCGGTTCCCGAATGGGAGTCATAGCAGATTTGCTTGGTGAAAAACTGCCCGAAGGCGTTGACGGTTTGCATTGCCATACTTTGTGCGAATCGACTTCCTTTGAGCTGGAAAAAACGTTGGTTGAAATTGAAAAACGTTTCGGTCGCTTTTTGCCTTCCATTAAATGGCTGAACATGGGTGGCGGTCACCTCATGACTCGCAAGGATTACGATGTGGAGCATCTGATCAAAGTTCTGAAAGATTTCAAGGCAAAATATCCGAATTTACAGCTTATTTTAGAGCCCGGTAGCGCCTTTGCCTGGGAAACGGGTTATCTCGTTTCCTCTGTGGTGGACATCGTTGAAAATAAAGGCATAAAAACAGCTATTCTCGATGTTTCGTTTGCTTGTCACATGCCCGATTGTCTGGAAATGCCCTATAAACCGCGCATTATTGGTGCAACCGATCCGGTAGCGGGTAAGCCAACATATCGCATGGGTGGCAACAGTTGCCTGGCCGGCGATTTTATGGGTGACTGGAGTTTCAATCAACCTCTGACTATAGGTGATCGGATCGTTTTTGAGGATATGATTCACTACACGATCGTAAAAACAAATATGTTTAATGGGATTTCCCATCCAGCACTGGTTTGCCACACTTTGGAAGGGAAGAATCTGATTTGGAGAACGTTCGATTACTCCGACTACAAAAGTCGCATGGATTGAAGATTACGGAAATACAAAAAGTGACATTTTTTGGTAAATTTTTCTACTCTAACACTTGCAGAATTCAAATTTTACTGTACTTTTGTACCCGCAATCACGAAACAAACCCCTCAAGGAATGTTGTGAGTGACAGTACAGCTCAGTTGGTAGAGCAAAGCCTTTTTAAAAGGAATAACGAGATAGCGATCAAGTTTTTTTACCACACAAACAATGCGAAAATAGCTCAGTTGGTAGAGCACGACCTTGCCAAGGTCGGGGTCGCGGGTTCGAGTCCCGTTTTTCGCTCAAAGAGAGCGACAGTGGTCGCTTTTTTAGTATAAAATGCATTTTGCTCA
>Ga0209512_1000313_pt1 | contig 89520 bp, 64 predicted proteins | sample frozenSSSSmetaG_FD_184142 | JGI IMG/M metagenome (GOLD analysis project Ga0209512, IMG submission 184142) | Glacier valley bacterial and archeal communities from Borup Fiord, Nunavut, Canada, to study Microbial Dark Matter (Phase II) -... | ecosystem: Environmental > Aquatic > Freshwater > Ice >...
TGCTGAGCTCCGAACTAAATAGCCGGCTTATCGCAGCAGGAGTGGATCATGCAGTCAGAGGTTGGGAAAAAACAAGCGATCACGCACCAACGTGGATTGAACTGGATGATTAAGAGCATAGTTATTTTTTTCATTGTAAAAACAACACAGCTTTAATTACTGTTTGCTATTTTAGTAGTTATTAATGCTTCAACCATGTTAAAAATCGTCAGTTTCTCGGCTCTCCTTTTTTCGACAACATTTTTATATGCTCAATTGCACCACCTCTCTCCTCCTGTTGCTGATAAAAAGGAACACTGGCGCACCGTTCAGGGCGACAGCGTGCTGGATAATTATTATTGGTTGTATGATTATTTTGGCAAAGGACCCGACAGCTCAAAAGTGGTGTCCTACCTCAAGGCAGAAAACAGCTACCTCGATACGGTAATGAGCGGCACTAAAAAAATGCAGGCAACATTGTTTTCAGAAATGAAGGCAAGGATTAAGGAGAAAGATGAAAGCGTGCCGGTATTTAATAACGGATATTATTACTATTCCCGCACCAGCGACGGTCAGCAGTATTTTAAATACTGCCGCAGAAAAGGAAGTATGAACACTGCAGAAGAACTGCTGCTCGACGTCGACCAGATGGCAGCGGGGCATCCTTATTACCAGGCAACAGGGTTTAATGTAAGCGAAAACAATAACCTGCTGGCGTATGCAATTGACGAAGTAAGCAGGAGGCAATACACTATTTATGTAAAGAATCTTAAGACGGGAGAAATATTAACGGACATCATTCACAATACGCAGGGTGATCCCTGCTGGGCAAATGATAATAAAACCATATTTTATACGGCAAAGAACCCGGAAACTTTATTATCCGAAAAGATCAATCGCCACACCCTCCATACGACGGAGCAAACAGATGTTACCGTGTATGAAGAAAAAGATAAAAGCAATTATATACAGGTACATAAGAGCAGGAATAATAAATATATAATTATTGAATCGCAGGCGACCATATCGTCCGAAATTAGAATTCTGGATGCTGCAAGGGCCAATGGACAATTTATTGTTTTTCAACCTCGCCTTAAAGAAGTGCTCTATGATATATTTCCGCTGAATGATAAATTTTTAATTCTCACCAATAAGGATGGCGCCACCAATTTTAAATTGATGCAATGCCCCATAAATAAAACAGGCGCTGATAACTGGAAGCAAATAATCGGCGTCCGTAAAGACGTATTTCTGGAAAGCATCAAGGAATATAAAGATTTTATTGCGGTCAAGGAACGAAAGAACGGGCTGGTAAATCTCCAGATAAGAAACCTGAAAAATGATTCAGCCTATTACCTTGATTTCCGGGAGCCTGCATACGCGGCAGACTTTTCGGCGAGCCCGGAATACGCCTCTCCCATGTTACGGTATACCTATACATCAATGACCACCCCTTTTTCTGTTTATGATTTTAATACGATAACAAGGAATAAAAAATTAATAAAACAGCAGGAAGTGGTCGGTGGGTATCATGCAAATGAATATACTACAGAGCGTTTATATGTCAGCGCAAAAGATGGCGCAAAGATCCCGGTATCAATAGTCTATAAAAACGGATTTAAAAAAGATGGCAGTGCCCCTTTGCTTTTGTATGGCTATGGCAGCTATGGGATCAGCATGGATGCTGGATTTTCCAGCACCCGGTTAAGTCTGTTGAACAGGGGATTTGTATTCGCAATAGCGCATATCCGCGGCGGGCAGGAAATGGGAAGACAATGGTACGAGGATGGTAAAATGATGAATAAGAAGAACACCTTTAACGACTTTATCGACTGCGGGAAATATTTAATTAAAGAAAAATATACCGGCAGCGGTCATTTGTATGCCGAGGGAGGAAGCGCCGGCGGCCTGCTCATGGGGGCAGTAGCGAACATGGCCCCGGATCTGTGGAAGGGAATAATAGCTGAAGTGCCTTTTGTGGATGTGGTGAATACCATGCTTGACGAAAACATTCCGCTGACGACAAATGAGTTTGACGAATGGGGAAATCCAAACAACCATGATGACTATCTGTATATGAAAAGTTATAGTCCTTACGAAAACATTGAATATAAAAATTACCCTAATATGCTGGTCAGCACTGGCTTACACGATAGCCAGGTACAGTACTTCGAGCCTGCAAAGTGGGTTGCCAAACTCAGGGCCATGAAAAAAGACAATAACATTCTGTTACTTCATACCAATATGGAATTTGGGCACGGCGGGGCAAGCGGCAGGTTTGATTATTTAAATGACATCGCACTTAATTATGCATTCCTGTTCAGTCTCGAAGGGCTCTTGACATTGCCTGCTCAAACAAATTCTCATTAATTTCTTACTTATCACAAATTTCATGTAAAAAGAGCTTCGCTCTTTTTTGTCAGAGGAGGTTATGACAAAAGATCGGCTCAGTAACAATGAAAGTAAAATATTATTTCCTTCAACGGCCATCATTCAGAAGCGATGTTAAGAAAGTATAAATATTCGATGAATAATAATAGTTTTTTAAAAATAAAAAATACGAATATTTGAATAAATGATATCCCTCAAACTGATCAGTAATATAGAAGTATTGGACCTGCACAACGAATGGCTCAGGGTGTCGTTGGTTCCCGCACTTGGGGGAAAATTACTCAGCGTGTACAACAATGAACTTTCAAAAGAATTTATATGGACCAATACGGGCATGCCTTTGCAAGTCCATCCTCCGGGAAGCAACTATGATTCCGGTTTTATCGGAGGCATTGATGAACTGATCCCAAATGATATTCCACAATTAATAGACTCCATCGACTATCCCGATCACGGTGAGCTGTGGACCACACCACTGGATCATGCTGTAAGCGGCGGCACAGTTACCATGTCAGCAATATTACCACTCAGTGGAATAAAATACGTCAAGTCGGTTAGCCTGGATAATAATGGTCCGGTAATTATTCTTGACTACCAGATCACCAACCAAACGAAGGAAACGCGGCATTTTATGTGGAAACTGCATGCCGCGGCAAATATAGAACCCGGCGACCGCGTGCTTACCGGGGCCGTATACGGCCAGGTGGTCGACCTTGATTATTCACGGTTCGGTCATGCTAATGAATTCAACTGGCCCATTATCGAAGAAGCCGATGCTTCAGTGATTCCGGAAAATGACAGGTCTGTTGATTTCTTTTACCTGTATGGCTCACATGGGGGCCGTATGCATCTGTCTGGAAATAACAAAGAGCATTTGTTTGGGTATGACTATGACCAGCGCATTTTCCCCTACCAATGGTACTTTGCTTCTTACGGAGGTTTCCAGGATCATTATGTAGCTATCCTTGAACCCTGCACGGCCATGCCCATTGATATCAATACGGCCATACAAAAAAATCAGTGTACCGTTTTAAAAGCAGGAGAAACACTAACTACAAGGGTCAAAATTTTTGCTGGGCCGGCAAATCGTTATCAACAGGAATTATGAAAAGACCAAGGGCATTAATTACCGGAGCAGCCTCAGGAATCGGAGAAGCCACTTCCAGGCGATTTGCAGCGGAAGGATTTGATGTCTGCATCATTGACATCAACGAAAGCGGTCTTAGCAGGGTATTTAATACCCTGCCTACCGGGGATCACCTCCTTTTTCCCGGCAATTATTGCTGGCAGCAGGATATCGTCGGAGCGGAAAAAATGATACGAGATAAATGGGGCACCCTTGATGTGCTCGTGAACTGTGCGGGAATCTCCCGGAAATCGGATCCTTTGGGCACCCCACTGGAAACCTGGCGCGAAGTGTTTGACATTATGGTGAACGGATGCGTACTGATTTCATCGCTTGCGGTGAAATTCATGACGGCTGGGGGACGGATGATACACATCACATCGATCCATGGTGGACGCGCAGAAGCCGGAGCCAGCAGTTATTCAATGGCAAAAGCGGCGATTGACCAGTTTTGCAGATCCATGGCCGTTGAACTCGCGGACCGGAATATTCTTGTGAATGCCATTGCACCTGGGTTTGTGGATACCCCTATGTCTGTTGCGGAAGGGGTGAATGAACTGGAGTCTGAGTGGTTCCGCAATAACTACATTCTTTCACATCATCTTCCCCTTAAAAGAGCCGGAAGGGCCGAAGAAATAGCCGGGGTAGCGTGGTTCCTGGCCGGTAAGGACGCCTCTTATATCACCGGCCAGGTGATCGTAGCGGATGGCGGATTAACAATAACGTTTTAAAACACTTCACTTGAAAATAGAATCGGTAGATTTTTTTTATCTGAGCATGCCCGAAGTGCTTGACATCGGAGATGGAAGCCAGGACGCGCTCCTGGTAAGGATCCGTGCCGGTGGACATGAAGGGTGGGGTGAATGCGAAGCTTCTCCCCTGACCAGCATTTCCAGTTATGTTTGTCCGATGTCTCACAGTGCGTGCAAGCCGTTGAGATATTCGCTGGAAAGAAAAAATATTGACAGTGTCAGCGACATTCAAATGATAGGCGCCGCAGTGCATGAAAATTCGCTGGATCTCCTCCAGGCCGACCATACTTTATCCGGGATAGACATTGCATTATATGATCTCCTGGGAAAGAAAATGAACGAGCCCGTTCACAGCCTGATCGGGTTCAAACAGGTATACCCAAAACTTCCGTATGCCTCCCGGTTGTTTGGTTCCACAGCGGCCGAAACTTATGAAAAAGCAAAAAAAACCAGGGCGGATGGATACCGGGCAGTCAAATTCGGATGGGGACCATTTGGAAAGGATAGTGTGGAAAAGGATGCTGACCAGGTATTTGCAGCAAGGGAAGGCATGGGAGCAGACGCTTATTTGATGATCGATGCCGGAACCGTCTTCAAACAGGATATTTCATTGGCCGCTAAACGGCTGGACATGCTTAAAAAAGCAAACACTTACTGGTTCGAGGAGCCATTTATTAACGGAGCCCTGAATGCTTACAAATCATTATCACTGACGGAGCCGGGAGTTCCACTGGCCGGTGGTGAGGGATGTAACAATATCGTGCAGGCCGAGGCTATGATAGACCATGCGGGGCTGCAATTTATACAGATAGATGCAGGAAGGATAGGCGGCATTACCGTGTCAAAGAAAATCGCGGATCTTGCGGCGCTCAGGAACATTACTTATGTAAATCATACATTTACTTCACACCTGGCGCTGAGCGCTTCCCTGCAATCCTACTGCGGGATGGAAAAGCACTTTATAAGTGAATACCCGGTTGAGCTGAAGTCGCTGGCGCGCGAGATCACAAAAGAGCATATTGTTCCGGACGATCAGGGATATATCCATGTTCCTGAAGGCCCCGGTACAGGAATGACGATTGATACCGTTGCACTAAGTAAATACCTGGTGGATGTGGAAATAATTGTGAACCACAAAGTATTGTATTCTACACCTGAGCTATAAGTATGCAACCGTGGTGATCAGTCGGATTTAAGAAAACGCTTGCGGTAATCTTTTGGAATGATACCGGTGATCTTTCTGAAGTGCCTGTAAAAATTAGAAAGATTTTCAAAGCCGCTGGAGTAGCTGATCTGTGAAATACTTTCATTGTCCTGCATTAGCATACTGCAGGCATGGCTGATGCGTATTTCCGTTACATATTCCGAAAAAGTTTTCCGGGTGTGGTGTTTAAAATAGCGTGAAAAAGAGACAGTGCTCATGTTCAGCATGCTGGCGATTTCCTGAAGATATATTTCGTGCTTATAATTCTTCATGATGAATTCGAATACCTTGTGTATCCTGTCGGTATCTTTCGAATTGTTACTGTTGCTGATCGCTTTGCTACCCGCAACAAAGCCGTTTGACAGTAACGGCTTCAGCTCTTTGCTTTCCGACAGGCGGATAAGAATTTCCAAAAGGCTCAGCAGGCGTTGCGCCGGTTGCTGATCGGATATCTCATGCAGCTTGGTGATAATGCATTTTCTGATCTTACCCTGCACCTGCAGCGCAAAAGCTGAATTCTCCAGCAGCTTACGGACCATTTTCATTTCAGGTAAATGAAAAAACCCTTTCCCAAAAGAATCTTCATTAAAATGGACAAATATTGAATAGGCCTGAAGCTTACCATTCTTTTTATAATACTCTTCATCGTTCCTGAAAAGATGAGGAATATTAGATCCGATCAGAATAAGTTCACCTTCCTGAAAAAGACTCACATGATCACCAATGAATTTTGTTCCACGGCTTTGTTCAATGTGGACCAGTTCATATTCTTCATGAAAATGCCAGGGTTTATCGAAATACTGGCATTGCATTTTCTTGTATAAAAAGGACGTATCACTTATCAGAGGCAATTTATGCAATTGGGGTTTCATATAGTGATGCTTGGACTGTTCATGCCTATCTCCAATTTACGCCTTTAATTGTCTTTACCAAAAGGTTCAGACACCGCCTTGTTTATTGAACAGTCGCGCAGATCTTTTTAAGATACCTGATCACCAGCTATCAGCCGTTTCATTTCCGAGCTCTTGAGATCACAAAAAATACCATAGCCCACGATCACCAGAAAACAGGCTCCCGGCACCAGATAAGATACCTGGATATTCTTTGCGTCTGCCAGCATGCCCTGAAGCGGAGGGAACACGGCGCCCCCGACAACCGCAATATTGATGAGTGCGGATCCTTTTTCTGTAAACGGGCCAATACCTTCAATGCCAAGGCTGAAAAGAGAAGGAAATATAATGGATATAAAAACACCCATCCCAACCATGTAATACGGATTAAATGAAGAGGTGGTTAGTGCCGCGAGGCCATACATAGCGATCATGCCCACACCAAAAATGGCCACCAGCCTTCCCGCAGACATTATCCGCAAAAGATAAATACCTACGATCGACATCAGGGCCGCTGCAACATAATAGTAGGTCAGGTACCGCGCCGTCTGCTCTGTGGTAAATCCTGAAACATCCCGGAGATAATTTATAAAAAAACCAGCGGTACACGCTTCTGCACCCACGTAAAAAAACATGGTGATGGCGCCCCAGAATAATTGCGGGTACTGCCTGGACTGCCTGACTATCGATCCTATGGAAAACCCTTTCAGCACATCCGGCTTGAAATGAGGAAATACAGAAAAAGATATCAGGATGGCCAGCAGCAAAGTGCCGGTGCCGATAATTAAATAAGGAAAATGAAAAGTAATGGAACTTCCACTTCCGTGCATCAGGCGGGTGGCGAGAATGGGGGTGATGGAATACCCTATTCTGCTGAATAACTGCACAAAGTTAACCCTAACATGCGCGCCTGAGGGATCTCCCAGTAAAGCCGCCAGTGGATTGGCGGCGACATTTACCATGGTAACCCCCACAGAGATTACAAAAAGCGCCAGAAGGGCCAGGCCATAGGAAGCGGCATAATATGCCGGTACAAATAAAAGCGAACCGAAACAACAGACGAGGAGCGCTGTGATGAGGCTTGTCTTATATCCGAACCTGGAAATATAATAAGCGATCGGAATGGGAAATATGAGATAAACAAGGTAAAATGACTGCTGGACAAAAGATGCCTGCAGGTAGGAAAGATGAAAAAAGTCTTTAAGTGATGGCAAGAGCACATCGTTCATGCAGATAATCGCACCCGTGCAAATAAAAACGTAGGCAACCAGTAACAAAGGTTTCCATTGATGCTTCATCAGTTCAGTTTACAGTTTTAATAAGTAGCACGGCCCCCGGATATATCATAGATGAACCCGGTAGAAAAACTGTTTTCCTCAGACACGATGTAACAGGAGATGGCAGCAACTTCTTCTATAGTGCCAAGCCTTTGCATGGGAATCTTCGCGGTCATGTAAGCGAGTTGCTCTCTAGAAGTATTGTCATTCATCGGTGTCTTTATAACAGCCGGGGCCAGACCATTTATGGTGATCCCCGTGTCGGCATATTCCTTCGCGGCGCCTTTGACCAGGCCAATTACACCTGCCTTTGTGGAAGAGTACCCGATCATTCCCGGGTTACCTTCTTTACCTGCAATGGAAGCTATCAGCAGCAACCGCCCGGTACCATATTTTGTCATGACCTTAAGGGTGTATTTTGTAATAAGGAACGTTCCTTTCAGGTTGACCTCATAGATCCTGTCAAAATCCGCTGTGGGAAAATCAATGATCTTGGTATTGGTAAGGCCCACGATGCCAGCCGCGTTTACAAGTATATCGATTTTTTTCCAATCCTTTTCCACCTGGCCGACCGCTTCCGCCACCTGGTTCTCGGAACTCACATCCACAATGTATGTTTTCACCTGTATACCCATTTGCAGGAATTCTTCCATGGCTGCCTGCAGGGCTTGCTTGTTGATATCAAACAGCGCCACGGAGGCACCTTCCCTTCCCAGCCGGCAGGCAACACCTTTTCCAATACCGTCAGCACTGCCAGTTACGATCGCTACCTTATTTTTGAACCTGTCATCTATTACCATGATAATTGTTTGTTAGTAGAACTAAGCGACTTTTGCCTTCCGCGTGAGCGGATATTTTTTTTTTATTTACTCTCTGTCCAGCCGGATCAGGAACCCCCCACCGGGAGCAAGATGTATTTTAAGTTCTTCCCCTTTTTGTATCACCACATCTTTCTTTAAAATATAATCCGCTGCGTACCTGTCTGCATTTACGCCGTCACGGCAAATAATTGCCTTGTATTTTGTGTTTTCCAGAAAATCAAAGCGGATACTCAGGTAGCGCGGAGACCAGTCGCTCATTCCGCCAATGAACCAGTTATTGTCTTTTCTGCGGGCAGTAATAATATATTCACCTACTTTTCCATCCAGGATGATCGTCTCGTCCCAGGTAGTGGGCAAATGACCGATAAGTTCCATAAAGTCCGGTTCCTGCATCCCCTGCGATGGATTGCCGGAAAACACCTGCATCGGGTTATCATACACCAGGAACATGGACAACTGGTGACAGCGTGTTCCCGGACTGGTGACAACACCTGCTACCGGCCTGGTGCCCTTTTCCGTAGCATTATTGAGTATACCGGGTTCGTAATCCATGTAACCGGCAAGCATCCTGGTGTAAGCCAGTGTTACGTCGTGACCCGGCGTGATCCTGTTGCTGCCCATATTAAATTCCGATCCCATCACGCCTTCTCTTGCGACCGCATTGGGATATGTTCTGTTGAATCCTTTGGGCGGAAAAGCGCCATGGTACATGATCATGATCTTATGCCTGGCACAGGCATTCGCCACCCGGTGATAAAAATTAACCATCTTCTGATCGTCCCGGTCCATGAAATCGGTCATGATAAAATCCACTCCCCACTTGTCGAACTGCACCAGTGCGCTATCGAGTTGTCTGTTCAGTGTCTGGGCCAGGGTCCACATGGCAATCTTAATTCCTTTTTCTTTGGCGTATGCTACCAGGGTATCCATGCTGATGGAAGGATTTACTTTAAACAGATCATTATTGTCGCTCCATCCCGCATCCATCATGATGCGCTTAAAACCGAATCGTTTGGCGAAATCTATATAATATTTATAGGAGTCCGTATTCAGGCCGGCCCTGAAAGGAACATTGAAAAGGTTTATGTCCACGATCCATTCGTCCGTAAGATTTCCCGGGCTGACCCATGAAACATTCCCGAGCCTGGAGGGTGCCCCTAACCGGTAGACCAGGTCATTGCCCGGCAAATCCTTATCTGCCGGGGCTACCAGCAGTACGCGCCAGGGAAAAGTTCGTGTACCGGAAGTTCTCGCTATATACGGCGCTCTTTTGACAACTTTTACCTGTGAGTAGTAATCATTTGTAGGACGCTCCTCTGCTGGGTAGCCCGCAAAAACACCTTTAAGCGCACTACCACCGGTGCCACCCAGGAACATGCCGGGGTAATCGTACAAATCAGACTCAGTGATCGCTATCTTCGGAAAAGTTTCTGTGGAAATCAGGATCGGAGAATAACCGATGACCCCATCAGGAATACTGTCCAGTTTACGGAGCGGATACTCTTCTTCAAAGCTTGTATGAAAAATATCTGCATCGGCTCTTTTTTTTACCTCCGGAAAATATGCCGAAGGATGACCGGGAAAGGAAAATTGCGCAACCTCGTGGAGAACATACACAGAATCTTTAAAGCCCGTGCCAATACGGTAGGCCAGTCCGTCATCATAAACCCTGAACTCGACAGTGTAAGGCTGCCTGAACTGAACCGTCAGAAGGGTATAAATATCCGGAATGACCTTTCTTTTTTCTGGTACCGGTGAAATGATCTGTTCCCTTATACTTTTAACAGCAGAGGACCTGATGGCATTGCCTGTTGCGAGAGATCTGTTTTTGTCCAGTTCCAGGTCTATGGAAGAAACATTAAGGATCGTTTTATTATCGTAAGACACATAATAATTCAGCTGTTTGCCCAACCAGACCTTAACGCAGATCCTTCCCGAGGGAGAACAAACCTGCAGCGTATCCATCGACCAGCCGCTGACCTGCAGGACCATTAAAAACACAACCAGTAGTAAACTTCTCATATTGACAGGATGTTTTATTTTTCTGATACTTTGTATATATTGATCCACAGGGAATCTTCCAAATCATTAATAGGATACCGAAACCTGTACTTTTTTATTTGTTTGCGGAATAACCACATATTCTTTGGCCGCATCCCACTCTTTCCAGTCCTGTCCGTTCAGCAATACTTTTTTAATAGGTTTTTGAAAAGGTGCCCGGATATACAGAAGAACTTTGGAACAGGCTGTTGCCGGGAGCATAATATCTGCTTCGATGGTTTCCGGTGTCTTTCCGGGATGGAGCGAATAACTAACCTCCCCATACTGCGTATATGCCTTATTTAACTGAATATTTTGTCCCGCTTCCAGCCATCGCCTGGGCACACCCGCCGCCAGCCATAATTCTTCTTTCTTTTCAACAACAAGCAGGTCACAAACCTGGCTGATAAAACGCGCCTCATCGGGACACTTATAAAAAGGTCCACTGCCATGTCCCCATTCGTGAAACTCTTCTGTCTGAGCATTAATATCGGGAAACAAACAGGAAACAAAATTGTCGTACAACCCGCGGATGGCAGACGGGATTTCCTGCCTGGCAAGGTAAACGCCCACCGGATTCTGGAGATTCGCCTGGAACACCATTCCACCGCGGCTGAACCAGTATTCATCATCTACCCACCCGTGAACATTCAGGTTTAAAGAAGTAGAAAGCGTGATATTGTCTTCCCAGTCATCCAGAACCCAGTCTGCCATTGGCTCATCAGTATCAATAAGTCCTGCTTTCAGCAATACGATAGGGCCGTATAACGCTTCGCGGATAGCAGACAGGCGAAGGGTAGGATATATACTTTTCTGGTAGCGGTCATAGTATGCTGCCTTCTTGGCACCGAAATACCTGAACCGCTGGTAAGGGCGGGAAGGAACATAAGGCACATAGGTATTATTGCGAAGCCTCACCACCGGGCACTCCTCGGTGGCGCGTTCGATGCTTTGCCTGATGTCATCATGATACTGCCTGGCGGCGATCTTCAGGGAATCTGCCTGCGGAAGACCGGCCCTGGCAAAAGCCTTTGCCATGCTTTCCATGCCCATACAGGCATATGCGTTAGTGGCGTACCAGAACTGCCAGTCGTGCACATCTTCCAGCACACCCGCAGGCAATAAACCATAGTGGGGAACCTTCATTCCTTTTTCATCCAGCAGCATTGTCTGCGCACGTTGCTGCACGATCCAGTTAAAGGCCCTGATCATGTGCGGGACGGCTTTTAATAACCATTCTTTATCTCCGGAAAATAGATAATGCATGGATAGCCCCCATAATACAGCGCCGTGATGCATATTGTAACCATTGCTTTCCGTCATGTCGTATGCACTGTCATATTTCAGTCCGAAAAAAACATCTTTCTGGTCACCGGTAAAGGTGCCTGGAAGTTTGCTGCTTCCCTGCAGCGCCATGAAAGAATTCAGGTATTCGCCGGATGTTTTAAAGTCGCCTATACGGTCAAGCAACAATGTCTGAAAAACAGATTCATTCGGGTAAACCATATAGGATAAGGCAGCCGCGGGAACCATGTACAAATGACTTTTAGGATCTTTGGTTACGCTCATCCTGATATGGGGGATAATGGCTCTTGACATCTCATTAAACTTGCGCTCCGGAACATTAAAAGCGCTGTTTTTTTCAACCAGGTTTCTCCAGTAGGAGACAACCTTAATTTTTTGCGAATCGTAATCAAGCGCAGAAATTTCCTGCTGATCTGCGGCGGTCAGGTCGCCAACAAAAGGGAAATAAAAATATACTGTTTCTGAAGAATTAGGTCCGAGGACGATCTTTCTGTGAATGATCCTGGAGGCCCCGGTGGTATCTTTCAGGATATCCGGATCTTCTCTCTTCCCATCTGCTACAGGCATGTAGCAGCGGATATATTTTTTCCCGTTTACTTCATCCATGAGGAAATCACCGTTCCTGGTAATATTGGATAATCCATTGTTTGTCTTCAGCCAGAGATGCGAAGTATCTGCATGCATAGCAGGGTTGGACACCGTTAATTTTACCATTAGTATGGCGGGTGTCTGCTCATCACGGCTGCTGTCATCCGGCGACAGCGGTCCGTTCAGCAACGTTACAAAAGCGTCTTCCTTATACAATAAAGAGCCCTGGTTCCATGCCGCCTGCACCACGGGCAAATAATCATTCATCATGGACATCCGGCAATTGTCCTGCGTTCTGCGGTATACAGGCACTGTTCCGGTACCGATGTTCCAGCGGATATTATTACCCTTCCAGTTGCACCGGATCAGTTCGTTGCCCTGGGCCTTGGCTTCATGTTTGTCAATAAGAATATTTCCGCCCCACTGCACAGAAAATTTCTGCCAGCTGGCATCTGCGGCAAGTGGCAGATCAATGTCGCCCCCACTACCCCTGCCGGTAGGATCCAGCGCAGGAATTTCTTTTCTGGCCCTGTCATACGATTGCTCGGGCTCTTCCGGTATCCTTTCGCGAATGGTCCGGCCTTTTTTTACATTCGTTTCAGAAAAAGGAACAGGGTCGGACGCAAGCGTGATATACGTGTTGAAAGAAGGAATATACACCGGACCTTTCTCTACATCATTTAGAGAAAAAGAAAAATTACCCCGGGTGGAACGAATGGTAACGACCGTCTCATCATTTGACCCGGGAAGGCTTTCTCCAGCAGCATAAAAGGCGGCTATTATTCCTTTTGGCTTACCACTTACGCCCATACTGAATGACGCTGAGCCTGTTTTTTTATCCCTGCCATCCCAATGCCAGCCTGCAATATGGCCCAGCCGGCCGTTAAAGACCTCAAGACTGCCTGTGAGTGTGGAATTGTTTTTATAGTTACCCGTGAATTCGATCCGTACCAGGTTCTTTTTTTCCTTTGACGCCGAAAAAACAGCCATAGATACCAGGGGCTGGTGTTTCCCTCTGTACACGAACCTCACTTTTAATGTTCTCCTGTAACTGATCACTCCCGGCAGGAAGAGAGCAGTCGGATTTTCCTTTGCCGTGAGGGGCTTGAAAGTATACACCAGTGTACTGCCTTTTGTTTTTACATCGGTAGCGGCAGTCATCCATTTGCCCTGCCAGGGGTCATCCTCCAGATCTTCTTTGGAGGGCATTTGGGGAGGTGCTTCCGGCCATGAATCCTGCCAGTACTGAAGCACTGGAAGTGCTGTATCCTTTAATGCACCATTCTCCTGATGAACGAGTTCTATCCTTTCTATATCTCTTGCGTTCCACCAGAAGATACCAATGTCGGCACTGTCAGAAGCGGACAGATTAAATCCATTGTAAGTAATAGTCTTTCCTAACGGGTCTTTTGTTGCGGTCCATGATTTCAGGAACCCGAAGGAAGTAATATTTAAATTACCGCCGTGCTGATCACCAGGGCCTGACGATGCCATACCGGTCTGGCCGGCCAGCACCCGTGAAATGAATATTCCGGAGAACAACAGCAAAAATGATCGGTTCATGGACAAATATTAGTAACCAGGATTCTGTATCAGCTGTGGAGCTTTTTTCGTTTCTGTAATAGGTATGGGTATCCAGTATAATTTAGGATCTTCCGGCCCCCTTGTTTCTACGGGTATCTTTTGCCACGTGGTGGTTGTGGTATTGTTGTCCAGATTTTTAGTTTCAATGATATCCACGCCATAAGCATCTACCAGCGTTTCAGAAAGTATCTTCCATCTTCTCATATCATAAAAGCGAAAATCTTCATACACAAACTCCACCCTTCTTTCATACCGTAAGGCAGCTGTGATATCTCCTAAAAAATTAGGAAGTCCGGCCCTGTTGCGGACTTGATTGATCGCATTGGCGGCATCTGTTGTCGCTCCGAGTGCGATACAGGCTTCGGCATAGTTCAGCAATACTTCAGCATACCGGAACTCTACCCACACGTTTTCATTATTGGTTGCCTCCGTTCCGTACACCTGGTCATCCAGGTATTTTTTAAATGTATACCCTGTAAAAGTTCCATCATCAGGATCTACAGGACCCTGCTTGGTATCAATACCATATATTTTGCTTTTTTCCTGGCCACCCTGTGTAGTGATCCGGGTGCGCCTGTCGTAGATACCGAGAGGATCTCTTCCGGCCAGATCAGGAAAACGTTTTTGCCAAACGGCACTGTCGTATAATATTTCCGCGTAAAATCTGGGCTCACGGTTGTAATAAATATTTTTAGAGGTATAGGTGCCCGATGTATTCTGATAATAGCCGTTATTATCTATCGTGTAACTACTAAAAAATGGTGTGCCGTCAGCCATTTGAAATGCATCTGCCAGGTTTCCGGTGGGTGCATTACAACCATACATCACAAACCCATTAGTGCCATTCACCAGGTTCATCTGATTGCGGGCACCTACATCTTTCAAAAACATCTTTCCCCAGATGATCTCTGCATTCGTAAGATCCTTGCCTTTAAAAAAATTAAAATAATTCTGGGCAACGGCAGCCTGGTCGGGTGCACCAAAATTAGCCAGCTGGACAGTTCCCATATCTATTATTGCCTTGGCTGCATCTCTCGCCGCTACCCACAGAGCCACCCGGTCAGGGCTCTGGTATCCTACCAGTTCACTGGAGGCAGTTCCATCCGCTGTCAGATCACTGGCGGCAAACAGGAGCATTCTTGACTTAAGGGCCATGGCTGCTTCCTTGGTGGCTCTTCCCAGTTCCATTTCAGCTTTTGTTCCCAGCATCATAATGGCAGTGTCACATTCAGCAGAAATAAAATCAACTGTTTGCTTAAAGGTTGAACGGGTAACGGTTGAATAATCCTGTCCGAGAGCGAATGGTTGTGAGATCAGCAGGGCGCCACCATAATTGCGTGCGATCTGCAGATAATTAAATGCACGGAGAAATCTGGCTTCCCCTTTCATCCGTTCTGCCTGCGCCTGAACGGTAGGCTGCTGGGCAACTGGATAAACTGCCGATACCTTATCGATGTTCACAATGAACGTATTCAGCTTCTGAATATTTTTATATAGCCCTGCCCAGGTGGTATATCCAAAAGCAAAGTTGCCAAAAGGCCCTACATTACTGGGAGAGATGCTTCCCCGGAGATAATTAGTTGTTTCAAAGCCATGCGTATCATGCGACTCATCGGAAAGGGAAGCATAAGACAGGTAGCCTACACCTCCTACCAGTGATGTATTATAGTTATCGAGCAAATACCTGTCCGCGACATTAATGTCTGAAAACACAACTTCTTCGGAAAATTTATTCTGGGGTTTTTTGTCCAGGATTTTATTGCATGCTGTCATGGAAAGAACCATATAGGCAGACAAGCTAATATATGATATGATACGTTTCATAATTTTAATTTTATACTGCTACAATTATTTATTTGCTGATCACAATGATACCCTGACACCGAGCGCGTAAACTTTCATGATAGGATAGTTATATACGCCGGGCGCTGTTGGGGAATTTACCGTGGCTATCGTTGTTTTTATTCCCCCCACTTCCGGATCGAGCAGCTTATTTTTATTATAAATCAGAAACAGGTTTTGGCCGGATACATATATCTCGGCGCTTTTGAAATGGATCCTGCTGAGTACGGTGGCGGGAATCGTGTAGGCCAGCTGAAGATTTTTCATGCGGGCATATGACGAATTCTGATTAGAATAATCAGTTACATAACCATTTCTCCAGTAGGCATCATTTCTGTCAAAAGCACGTGGTTTTGAGGCGTTGACATTATCGGGAGTCCATCTGCCATCAGCATCATAAGCGAAGTAATTGCCGGCTATACCCTGTAATCCTATCAGCACCTGCCTGTTGGCGTTACCTGCGCCCTGAACCAGCCCGTTCAGGGACCAGTTTTTATACGTGAGGGTGAATGATAAACCATAAGTGACCTGAGGATTGACATACTTCTTATTGATTATCCGGTCATCAGCATCAATCTTCCCATCCTTATTATGATCCTCGATGATGATATCTCCCGGTATCGCTCCGTCAACATGAGCCGTTTTTGCGATTTCATCCGCAGTGTGGAAAACGCCTATCGCATGATATATGAGTTGCGAGCCGAGCGGATTGCCGGTCAGGCGCTGCCAGGGAACGCTTGCTGCAGGTTCATCAAATTCAATTACTTTACTGCGCGCAAAGGCCACATTACCATTAATAGAATAGCTGAAATCACTGCTGCGTCCGTTATATCCAAGGGCCAGTTCGAATCCTTTATTTACTACGATACCAAAATTTTCATCGGGCAGCAGGATTCCTGTAAAATCAGGCACTGAGGCATTTCTGTGAACAAGAATTTTATTCCTTTTCTGGTAGAAGAAGTCCACATTAACCGATAGCCTGTTATGAAGCAGCAGAGATTCGAAACCTGCATTATACACGTTGCCCACTTCCCAGGTAATATTCGGATTGGGGGCACCCTGCACAGCAAGACCGTCATTGTACACTCGTGAGCCAAGCGTATACCCTTGCCCAATGGTATAAGCGGACAAGTATTGGAATGGCTGCACCAGGTCATTACCCAGCTTTCCCCAGGAGGCTCTTAATTTAAGATAATCTATGAAGCGGATATTATTTTTAAAGAAGTTTTCGTTGGAGATCCTCCAACCGGCAAGTATACTTGGAAAATTTCCCCAGCGTCCGGCTTCTTTTGAAAATCTTGTTGACCCGTCCCTGCGATAGGAAAACTGAAAGAGATAAGTTTCTTTATAATTATAACTCACCCGGCCAAAATAGTTTACTCTTGAATCCACTCCTACAAATTCATTATTTGTTTTTTCTGCATTACCCCCTGCAAATAAATAAGGCAGCTGGTCGCTGAAAAAATACCTGCGAAAAGCCTGTGTCGTATCACTCATGTATTCAGCGGTTTCCAAAGCAATGAAAGCGCTGATATTATGGACACCATTAATAGTGGTGGTATAATCCAGCTTGCCATTTAATGTTTTAGTTGTTGCATTGTCATTGTAATTGTTAAGCATCGGATCGATGCTGGCGCCTTTAAGTGATCCGGTTAAAAATGCTGATCCGTCTTCTACCCCGGTATTGCCGGCAGAAAGATAAGCGCCTTCATCAAGCTGGTATAGGGTCCACGGCTTCTGAAAAACCTTCCTGTTACCTATATTAAGGTCGTAGGCATAATACCCTGATAGCGACAGTCCTTTTACGCCGGGAATTTTTATATTGGCGCTGAAAAGATTATTCAACCGGTAGCGATTACCGTTGTCAAACCCCGTCTGATCAGTTACGGTTACAACCGGATTCTGGCCATAGGCGATATCAGGGCCGGGCAATCCGTTGGGATAATATGCCGGTGAAGTGGGCAGACTTTTAATTGCTCCGTCAAGATTGAAGCCCGCATCCACTGAAGGATATATTCGATGTTCCTGTGATCCGTTCAGATCATAACTCAGTGTAATGTAATCGTTGACCTTCGCATCAATGGTCGCTTTCAGATTATACCGGTTAAAGGAAGTGGAAGATTTTTTGAAAATCCCTTCATCAGATTGTGAACCGAACGACAAATAATAATTAACTGCTTTTCCGCCTCCTGACAGGGATACAAAATGATTCCTGGATAAAGTGTACTTATTGAATGAGGCATCCACCCAGTTTGTATTTGGATTTGTCCAGGGGAATTTTCCTGATTTGTACCTGTCTATATCGTTTTGTGTGAATTTCATGTTGCTTTCAGGTGTGCCCTGGTACGTTTGAGCCTCGCGGATCATAGCCGCATACGTTGCTGCATCGGCCATCTTAGGAAGCGCTGTGGGAGATAAAAATCCCTGGTAGAATCCATAATTAACAGTCAGCGGCCCTTCTTTTCCATGTTTTGTAGTGATCAGGATCACACCATTTGCGGCACGGGCTCCATATATACCTGCAGCCGCATCTTTTAATATACTGATGCTCTCCACGTCATTGGAATTCAAACTGTTCAGGTCTCTTCCCTGAACACCATCAATTACTACCAGCGGCTGGCTGTTTCCCAATGTTGATAATCCGCGTATGGTGATGGTTGACTGATCATTACCAGGTTCACCACCTGCCTGTTGAATTACGGCGCCGGGAAGACGGCCCGCGAGCGCATTAGATATAGAAGAGACCGGTGAGGCTATCAATTCTTTATTTCCTACGGTTACAACCGATCCGATGACGTTCACTTTTTTCTGTGTGCCATACCCGATCACCACTACATCGCTTAATGATTTGTCTTCACTTTCGAGTTTTATATTTATTGAAGACCGGCCGCTGACCCGCATCTCCGTACCGGCGGAACCGATATAAGAGAATACCAGCACACTATTGTCACTGGCATTAATTGTGTACGCGCCGGTTACATCAGAAGTTGCGCCTGTACTTGTTCCTTTCACTAAAATATTTACTCCCGCCAAAGGTTCTCCCCTGCTATCGGTTACCCGTCCGGTAACCTGCTTAACATTTTGTGCTATCGAGATGCCATTAATTAAAAAAATAAAAATAAATAATAGAGAGACCGGGGCGATCTTCAGAAAAAATGTAATTTTTCTTTTCATATGCAATTTATAATCGTTTGAATATTAGTTTTGTCCGATAAAAGTAATTTATTGGCATAATCCAAATATTCACTTATTCTACTAATAAGTATACTTTTTTAACATCCTTTGAAAAGACCGGGATTTACTTTTTCATCCCGGAATATGATCAGCATAATTTTTTTTCACAAAGGTTTTTGTTGAAAAAATACCGGGGGTATTTTTATTGAATTAATTACATTTGATAATTGCACCGAAATTATAGTTGATTAAATTTCTTTCCGCGAAAGGCAAGAGCTAATATTGGTGATCATGCTGAAAATAGAACGAGCTCAGGCATTACCCGATAAACTACTTAACATAAAAATTTTTTGTAACGAGCATTGCGCTTCTCCGAAAAAGTTTTTGAGCGGATCCGGGTGGACGGTCCTGACCAGTGTTTTATTTTATTCATGCCCCAATGCGCACAAATTCAGCTACCCGTTAAGAAAACAAATGATTTGTTTCACGCAAAGCCGCAAAGCTTAGTTTATAAGATGCAATTCCCTGCCGGCAGGCAGGCTTTGCGGCTTTGCGTGGAGTTTATAATGGTGCCGGAATAATTTGCAATTTTTCTACTGGCGTATTTATTTTTTAAACTCGATGAAATATTCCGAGACGTAGGGACTCTTGTCTTCATACATGTCCTTGAAAAATAATCTTACTTTTTTGCCCAGGTTAACGGAAGTATGCTTTGCCGAAAGATCTCCGGGAGAATCTACCGGCTGCAGAGAAGGGTACCATAACGTATGATTGTCTTTCTTTAACAATAATATTGGCGGTGACCACTGCTGGGAATTATCGGACAGACCCAGGTTCTTATTTTTATTAAAAGAAATATAGATGCTGTTTCCTTTCCAGGACGGTCCCTCGGCCTTTGCCATTAACATCACCCAGCAATTTAAATAGTCATTCCAGCTGACCGATGGTCCCCAGTAATATTTAGCGGATGGGGAGGAAGCCGCCCCGCCGCCTTCCGCCAGCGGAATTTGCAGGCTTTTAACAGGAGTGCCTACCCCGTTGTGTGACGCATCGAAACCTTTGCCATTCCATCGTTTTGCATTTCCGGAAGGCTTATCAATATCAGACAATAATATACGCGCTACATTAATACACTGACCCTTCCATTCTTTAATGGAATCATACGCTGACGCTTCGTAAACACCGGGATAACCATACTCACCATAAAAAACATACAGATAATCGCCACTTGCAACAGCGGAAGGATCTCCGACTCCGCCGGCAAAATTAATAGCGTTATTATGAGGCCTGAGTATCAGCCTTGACTGGTTGTCTTCTATAAGAATACCTTTGTCATGCCACGAATATCCACCATCCTCCGACTTCATAATTCCTATCCTGCACACGGCTGTTTTTGTTTCCGGTCCCTTAAGTCCCTGTGGCCAGTTCACATCCAGGTAGCCTTCTCCGCTTATTGTATCATACGGTAATGTGGAAGGATAGTTTTCATTATGGTACAAGGCAAATAATGTTTTCTCTGATGTATCGGACCTGTCTTTGTATAAAGCCTCGAACCATATAGCGCCATGCAGGCCACTTTTACCGGGAGGTGCATTTGGCGGCATCTGCGGTAGTACAAAACCTTCAGGAGGAGTAAGAAATACCTGCCGGGTAGAGGTGCCGCTGGCAAACTTTAATTCATGCGCTTCGCCCCACAATGGATCCTCACCATATTTACCGGGGAATATCCGGAAAGTGTCCCGTACCCACACAGTGGCCATGTTACAATCCACAAATGACCGGAACAAAAAGGTATCGGCAGGCTGAAGCACCGCCTGCGGCTGCGTAGTCAATTCCGCCAGACTGTTTTGATAAATGCGCGACGTGCACGAACCCAGCAGGCAAATTATCAGGTAACAAAATAATATTCTGGGATAATAAAAAATCTTCAAGGTAATAGGATGTAATAATTGAATTATATAATTACAGGCAATGATCAAAGATATGACGAACGTAGTCAGATAAATATTTGATCGGGATCGAATCAATTTTCCAGGATTTCAGTTCGTACTATCATATAAATCGCTGAGCGACCTCATTACCGCTTCAGGTGCATAATTTTCTGTAAGCTGGTAGGAATGTCTGCCATACTCTTCCAGCAATTCCTTATGACCTGACACTTCAGAGAGAATGGATTTCAGCCCGTTCAGGTTTCCGGGATCAAAAAGCCATCCGTTGTAGCCGGGACGTACGAGCTCCGGTATGCCACCGACAGTCGTGGATATTACGGGCTTGCCATGCGCCATGGCTTCCAGGATGGAGATCGGCAACCCCTCATTGTACGATGGCAATATATAAATATCACATTCGTCGAGCAACTGTTTTTTTTGATCACCAACGATCCATCCCACGAATTTTACCTGTTTCTCCAAATGATTACTCCTGATTGCTTCTTTTAAGCGTTCCGTTTCGCCATTGCCGCCAATGGTCAGCGTAAACTGACCGGAAAAAATATCACTATTCATCCAAAGCACTTTCAGCAGGTCGAATATGCCCTTACGGTCGCCGATAAAGCCCAGGAAAAGAAGCTTAACCGGTCCGTTCCCGGGCTGGGGCACTTTGATATGCAACGGCCGCTCTATTACATTATTTAAAATAAAAAGCTTTTTGATCCTGAACGTAGCCCGGAAGTACTCATTCCATTTTTGGGAAAGAGTGATGACCACGTCTGCCCTGCGTAACACAAAACGGATATAAGGTCGCAGGATTCCCGCATGATCATAGAATGTATGAAACATCGCACTGTGCACATGCAGGATCGCTTTCTTCCTAAAAACCCTGGCGATCAGCAAAATGATCGATTTTCTTATAAAACTTCCCTTGGATGCAGTGTGTACGTGAACGAATTTTATGTCCCTGTCTGTGATCAGCATCCATGACAGGCGGAATATTGCCTTTGTGTAAAGGATGAATCTGCTTAATGAAGATTTATTATTGTAGGTGGGAATGAATTTAAAAGGTCTGATATTGGCCGAGTAGATATCCAGGACAGCACCTATCCCTCCCCTGTGTTCCTTGTAGTCGGGCCCTATAAACAGCACATTTTTCATATAGTAATCGCCTGTTTTGTTTCGGAAAATCAATTACAAGATCAGGTTAACGAACGAATAAATTATACCGTTAGTATTCCCTGAATCTATTGGCAATGGATTACGGCGAAGATACCGGATTGAGGCAATTGAATATGATTCCATCCAAATTCATCCCGGGCCACAGTTGACTTTTACTGTTTTTTTGTTAACCTTGGCCGCCTGTAACGACAGAATTTATATATATAAACCTTATCTGCACTATGAACAATTTGTTTCCCAGGAAAATTAAGGATTATGTTAGTCATATCAGCCGGCATAATATTCTGTCATTAAGTAGAATTGACAAAGTCCGGCACCTTGATACTCTTCCTGAAACACAACTGAAGGAAATGAAACAGCAGGGTGCTAAAAAACCTATTAATTATGCGGCCGAACATTCGAAGTTCTATAAAAAGCTCCTATAAGAATTTTGATCTGCAAGCACCTTTCAATGACTTTTATTATAAACTTCCTGAAATACGGAAAACCGATATAAGGGGCAATGAGAGCGCTATTGCAACAACCTCCACCAAATTTTTAAAGAAAGCCTTCACCAGCGGCACATCGGGAACTCCCTGGCCCATCTTCTGAAAGAAAACAACGTGGACATTAAAGTACCCTTAATATTTACTTCCTCAGAAACCTTATTCGGGTATCAAAGGGAGAAAGTAGAATCCTTTTTTGAGGGGAAAATATTTGACTGGTATGGCAACGTGGAAAGAACAATAGCCATCGGCCAATGCAATTTTGGAAACTACCATGAAATGCCCATGTACGCTGTAACTGATTTTACGGATACCGGCATCATTACCACTGCGCTGATCAATAAAGCACATCCCCTGATAAAATATTTTGTAGACGACAAGATAATCAAGCTGAATGAAGTATGCGGCTGCGGTAAACAACACATCATCAAGGCCATTGAGGGCCGGATGAGCGACACGCTCGTACTAACGGACGGAACTCATATCGGTGTCGCCGGACTGGATCAGATCTTCCGCGATGTGGAAAATATCCTGTATGCACAGATCATCCAGACAGAATATGATCATATTAAAGCTAACCTGGTCCAGACCCCTGAATATTCCGATCATAACCAGGATCATTTAATGAAAAACATCAGGCTTCGCTTGCCCATGTCGATGCGGGTAACCTTTAATAAGATCCAGGAAGATGAGATCATTAAAACCAAAGCCGGCAAGTTCAAACTGGTCATTTCAGATCTCCCTAAACAGATTGACTGGAATTGAATCCATCAACCTATATGTTTGGCGGCAAAAAATAAGTTCAGTGAATATTCATTAGCCACTGTTACATTTTAAATTCCCGCTAATTATCCTTTACCTGGTACCGAGGGCCTGACTTCTATTTTACTTGGCAGTGTGCGCGGATTCATATGCAACAAATCGTTTACCAGCTGGCCGATGTCTTCCGGTTGAATTTTCCAGGCATCGGCATCATTTGGTTTGTGATTATTAAATTCCGTTGCTACGGATCCGGGCATTATCGTACTGACCTTTATGCCATATTTGCGAAGGTCAAGCATGATAGCCTGGGTAAACCCTACCAGCCCGAATTTACTGGCATTATAGGCGGCACCGTTTTCAAAAAAATTTGTGCCCGCAAGGCTTGCGATAGTGATGATATAGCCTTTTGCTTTTTTTAACGCTTCCAGGCTTGCCTTTACACTGTTGAATACACCGGTTAAATTGGTATCAATGGTGCTCTTCCAGTCTTCTTCGCTCAACATTTCAATGGGTCCGAAATGACCCACACCTGCATTCGCCACAAGCACATCCAGCTGGCCAAAATAGTCCGTAACCTGTCGCACGGCTTTTTGTTCCGAAGCCATTGAAGACACGTCCGATTCGCAGGCAAATACCCTTGATGGGTCTTTACTCAGGGTCAGGGCCGCCTCCTGCGCCGCCTTCAGGTTACGGGAAGTGATGGCCACCCGCATCCCGCTATCGAGCAAAACTTTCGCCACCCCGTATCCAATTCCTTTACTGCCACCGGTTATGTAGGCAACTTTATCCTGGTTCATTTTCATAACATCTAAATTAAGAATTTAATTTTTGATGTGGGCAAGAGCCTCTCCAGGGGTTTCTTCTATTTCCCGTTGCATCATAATAATCCAATCTTAAGTAGCAGTGCTACTTAATAAATCTATTATCTGTAACTTTCATATCCATAACAATTGCCGTTGCCACCATCATGTTATCCAGACTTGCCAAGCGATGTAAAGGATTCAATAAAAAATTAGCCGGTATTTTACTGGTATTGCTATCATTGTTTTTACATCCGCCTGCCTGCTACCCCCAGCCTGCTGCCGATTTTTTTATTCAACAACTAGACAACCGCAACGGGCTTTCAAACAGTTCCATCAATAATATTTTCAGGGACGCCGACAGTATTATATGGGTGGCCACCTGGGATGGTTTGAATATGTACGACGGCTCAGCATTTCATGTGTTCAACTACAGCAAGGAGAATAATTATAAGAGTATTGGCAGCAATGTTATCCAAGGTGTACTTGAAGACCATGCCGGCAATATCTGGATAAGTACCATTGAAGGAATTTCCCGCTACGAAAAGCATTCTGGTAAGTTCCAGAATTATTTTTACGACCAATACCAGCGAAGCAGCATCAGCGAGCAGGAATATGAACTGGCAGTAGATAAAAATGGTGCCGTTTTCTGCCTTACCTCTAAATATGGCCTCACTTATTATGATGCAGCTTCTGATACTTTTCATGTTTGCACCCTGCCCGGGAATGATTCCAAGATCCTGCGTCTGTGTTTCGATGAGGGGGGCCACCTTTGGCTGTTAAACAATCATGGTAACCTGGAAGAATATACCGGCAAAGGACACGATTTCAGGAAGGAAGGAATTTATCGGGAGAAAAACCCTGTCTCTCATTTTTTTCATGTAAATGGCCAGGTATTTTATACTACTACCGATAGCTGCCTTTTCCAGGTAGATCCTGTAACACTTGCGCGCAGACAGGTAATGAAAATAAAACACCCGGTCACCTCGATGATCTATTACCAGGATCATTATGTATTTGCATGGTCAACAAAAGGATATGGTGTGTACGACAGCGATTTCCAACCCTCTGGTTTTCTTTACGCGGAAGCAAAGCAGATGCAGGATATCAAGATCACTTCACTGGCAAAAGGCAGTGAACAAATCCTATGGCTGGGAACCGACGGCAACGGTATCATCAAGATATATCCCAAAACCAAATCGTTTGGAACGGTGTCCACTGCCGAAAACGGCAATCCGTATAATAAATCCGTGCGGGCATTCTGTCAGGAGGAGGGCAACCTCTGGTTCGGCACCAAGGGAAATGGCATCGTTAAGATCAGGGATTTTTGGTCAGGTCAGCCATCAATATCCGGGAAGGAGTATTTTATGGCGCCGAAACAACTGGACAATAACGCCGTCTATGCATTGCTGAAAGGGTTGGACAACGTCATCTATATCGGAACGGATGGAAAAGGCATCGGCGTATATGATTGTAAAACTAAAATGTTTTTTAAATGGTCAGATATCCGGGGACATGATGCGTATACAACCTTCGGGTCCGTGTATGCTGTGCTGCAGGATAAAGATCATTCGCTCTGGCTGGGAACGAGCGGGTATGGTCTGATCCATCTTAAGATAGATAAGGATGCTGCCGGTAAATTTTTTGTTGCCTTCGTTGAAAAATATGAGTTTAATAACGATAACACTGGCCCGGCAAACGATATTATATACGCTCTGGCTGATGACGGAAAAGGAAAGTTATGGATCGGCTGCCGGTACGGCGGGCTAAGTGTGCTGGATAAAAAGACCCGAAACTTCAAAACTTTTAAGGCTTTCACCTATGAAGGCAGCTTATCGAACAACGATGTGTTGTCTGTCTATAAAGACAGCCACAACCGCATCTGGGCAGGCACCAGTTATGGCCTTAACCGGATCGATAATAACGCAGGTTCATCCGATAGACCCATATTCCAAAAGTTTACCACTGAAAATGGTCTGCCCAATAATACTATTCACGGAATCACGGAAGATAGCATGGGAAACATATGGGCCAGCACCAATCGCGGCCTCGTGCAGGTGGTACCTGCTACGGGTAAAATATCTAATTTTCAACAGGCTGATGGTTTGCAGAGTAATGAATTTTGTGATGGCGCCGTCTGGAAGGACCAGTCCAATCAATTGTTTTTCGGAGGAACGCACGGAATTAATTTCTTTTTTCCGCAGGATATCCGCCGGTCCGACTGGCTCCCTAACCTGCTGGTGTCAAATATTACAATGAGCGGTAAAACATCGAATCCCAACAGTTTCGATGTGTTGAAACCCTACAAAACATCCTCGCTCACCTATTCTATTGAACGCAAAGATAATTTTTTTGAGCTGGACATGAAGGCGATTAGCTTTTTAAATGCAGAAAAATGTGAATACGCTTATTTCATGGAAGGCTTTGACAAAACCTGGCATTTTCCCGGAAGCCTGGGCAAGATCACCTATAATAATATGATGCCCGGCACCTATACGCTTAAAGTGAAATGGTCAAACGGTGAAGGCGCCTGGTCAGCAGATGAACCGTTAATGGAAATTAATGTCAAACAATATTTCTGGCTGACGGATTATGCCCTCTTCGCTTATGCACTGGCGGCCGCACTGCTCGGTTATTTGTTTTATAACTTCCGTAAAAACAAGTATGAGATCAAACAACAACTCGCAATGGAACATGCGATGCGGACCCGTGAAGAAGAACTGCATGAGGACCGCATCAGCTTTTTTACATACATCGCGCACGAGCTGCAAACTCCTCTGACACTGATCATGGGTTCAATTGAGCGCTTTATTGATAAAGCTGCATTTCCAAAAGGACAGGAAAACAAGCCCTATTTCCTTTCACTTATTCACCAGCAGGCTTCAAAGCTTACTTACCTGGTCCACCAGCTGATGGAATTCCGTAAAATGGAGTCGGGGTTTTTTAAAAATCAGTACAGCTACCTGGATGTGTCGGAACTTCTGACCAACCTGGCCGAGCCTTTCACTCCTCTCGGCGAACTGAACAGCATGGGCTATGATATCCATATCGCTCCGGGAATAAAAGGCTGGATGGATAAAGACAAACTCGAGAAGATCATTTTCAATTTGCTGTCCAATGCGTTTAAACATGCCGGCAGCCAGGAAAAGGTCGTCTTAACTGCTTATGAAAATAATTCCGGGCTGGAGATTTCCGTGTCCAATTCCGGGTGCTCGCTTGATCGTGAGCAGTTAAATAAGCTATTTGATAAATTTTATGTCGCGGGGGCTAATAATTTAGGCACAGAAAAATTCGGAACAGGGATAGGCCTGGCTTTCGCCCGCCAGCTGGTAAACTTATTGAATGGTAGCATCACTGCGCGCAACGAAAGGGGATGGATCAGCTTCAATGTGCATTTGCCCATGGCAACAGGTACAGAAACTATACCGTCCGATAGCGAACCGTTGGCGGCAAAACCTTCTTACCTGTACCGGGCCATCACTTCCTTCAACGATTCCATCGCATCAACCTCCGTTACTGAAATTAATAAGCAGGCGCTTATTGAAAAATTGGAAGGAAATAGCAGGAAAAATATTCTAATAGTGGAAGACGAGCTGGAAATCCGCTATCTGCTGAAGGACACACTTAAAGAAGATTACATTATTTCAGAAGCGGAGGATGGGAAAAAAGCGCTTGAGCTCATGCTGCGGATCATTCCCGACCTGGTTATCTGTGATGTGATGATGCCCAATATGGACGGCCTGGAATTGTGCAACAGCATTAAAAATGCACCTGCCACCTGCCATATACCTGTCATTATTTTATCTGCACGTGGTACGGTTGAACAGCACATGGAAGGTTACGAAGTGGGTGCAGATGCGTACATAGCCAAGCCTTTTCATACGGCACATTTGAAGATGCGGGCCCGAAAGCTGCTAGAGAATATGGAAAGACTGCATAATTTCTTTAAGAACCCCAATGCCACTAGTGCTTTAACAGAGGCGAAGCTCCCGGAAAGTGACAGGCAATTCCTGGTAAATCTGGTAGAGACCATTGAAGAAAATATGGATGAGCCGCAGTGTAATGCCGCTGTGATCGAAAAAAAACTTTCCCTTAGCAGGATGCAGCTTTACCGGAGGCTGAAAACACTTACGGGGATGACTCCCGGAGAATTCATCAAGCATGTACGGTTAAAAAATGCTGCCCGACTGCTGGCTACGACCCGGTTAACAGTATCCGAGATTTTTTATCTCACCGGCTTCAATAATCAGTCATACTTCTTCCGGGAATTTAAAAAACGGTACGAGGTTGCCCCTAACGAATATCGCATGCAACAAGGTGTACAGATCTAAACTCACTATAAGAAACATCATGTGGCTTGCATTAAGCGTTACAAAAGAATATATTATGTAATCATAGTACAGTATAATGTAACTATAGTGTACCATTCCGGGAGCCTTTTACGCTAGCTTCAAATCTCAATTGCTGCATATGAGGCCTATGGTGGTCCTATATTCCTTTTTTATTTGCCTGTGTTTTTTATCGGGCCGTTGTTTTGCACAAAACAACCGACTGCACCTTCAGGTTGCAGGAGATTCCACGAAAGGTTTTTATGTGAACGTGTTCCAGGGCGCACAGCTACGAATTACCCGCACCGAAGAGTTCTCCTTACAATTATTTAATGCCGACCTGAGCACGACTGCCATGATCAATTCATGGAAAGCACAAAAATGGTCAGGCAATGACAGCCTGCTTGTCCTTTCAAAGAATTCTTATATAAAGGAATTTGATGCGAACCTGGAAGTAATTGTCCGTTACGAAGTGATTCATCAAAATATCGTCAGGAAAACCATCCGGTTGTTCCAGCCTTCCATGCCGGGCATGTACTATATACTTCGGGAGACCGACCGGCCGGCAACTGATCCGGTACAATATACAACCTTCGAATATGATGATTTTCCCGGTGGATTTATTCATGAAATGTTTCCTGCCGCAGGCTGGATCACCGCTGATCACCAGGTGGTTGGCTTCCTGACCGATGCAGGATATAAAAACCAGTACACCCGCACCACCCGCAGGCGCTTCAGCGGTCGCGGCGGCGGTTTCGTAGGAATGCGCAAGCTGCCTGACCCTGAGTTATTTTCTTCTGCCACCTCATCCGAAAGAGATCAGCATAACCATTATATTCGCCAGACATACGGGGAAATGTATAACCTCGATGCAGGAACTTCCATTGTACTAAATCCGGCCACCGGCCACCAGGAAGGAAATACGGACATCACCCGGGACGATAGTGTCACCACACTTAATTGCCACGGCGGGAACAAGGCAGGAATAACTTTTTTAACTCCTTTAAAAGATCAGCACGTCTACACCATTTCCTTTCTTTGCAAAGGAAATGCACCGTTAGCACTTAAACTTTTCAGGTTGAAAAACGGCCGGCAAACAACTGAGCTGGAAGACGGGCTGAAATACATTGATGCCTTTCCCACACAGCAAAACGAATGGACACTGTTTAAAGGGAGCATCCTGGTTCCCTACATAGAAAACGATAGTGTATCCCTGTTCATCGGCAGCCAGTCTACAAAGGAATCGGTTCTTCAGTTAAAAGATTTAAAGATAGAAGAGCACCAGCCGCAGAGTCAACCTTACAATATCCTTCAGCTGGGCCAGCCATCTGAAAAAACCAGCTATGTCTTTATTGAACCCTGGAAGGATCACCAGCAGTTTATGATCTCCTCACAGTCACGGCTGGCGGAGGGAAAAGGATTTGCCGGATCCCAGCTGGAAAAAATGTTGTACGCCAATTTCAACATGCTTACATGGATCACCTCGGTACAGGATACCACGCCATTCAACGTGCCTAACATGAACTACATGCCTGACATGTATAACCGTGATTGTTTTTTTGCCGGGGTGTCCACGTACAACCGGAACCTCAATTATTCGCTCTGGGAACAATGGGGAAGAACGCAAACTCCCAAAGGAGCTATCGGCACCATCATTACTCCTTATATGGGTTCCATAGAGGCGAAAGACAATGAGGCCAGCATTGAGTGGTTGATCTGGGCTATGCTCAACAAACGCCGGTTCGGGATGCAACTGCCGCAGGAAAAAATAAAAAAAACGGTAGACTATGTGCTGAATGAATTTGATTCTGCAGGGGACGGCATCTGCCGCTCGCACTTTCCCCTTTGCCAGATAGACATCATTGACTTCAACCCAAAAACAGACCGCCTATGTGTAAATCAGGGGATGCTCTCCATTGCTCTCAGAACCATAAAGGAACTGGGTTTTGATATCACAGACGAACACATCGAAAAAGCAGAGCGGGGATACCGCGATTTTTATGATGTTAAAAGAAAACACCTGCTCTTCGACACGAAATACCCCGATCTTATTTCTCTGAATGACCTGGAGCCGGAATTTTTTTCACTCTGGTTATTTAACCGCCCGATCCTATCCAATGAAATAGTAATCAACCATCTCAACCAGGTCCCTGTTCTGAATAAAGTTGCAGGTTCGCCACATCCTGAATTCGGTACCACCGCTCCCATTTTGATCAGGCTCACGAAAGATAAAAAGGGATATGCTTTTCTAAGCAAGGATTACCAGCCCTTTGAGAAATTTGGGGAAGAAAATTATTCCGATGGAAAGAACGATGGATTTTATTACAACGGGGGAAGCTGGATGCGGGCAGAATATTGCGCATACGTTGTCGGTTTGAAACATGGCTGGGACAAAGCCCGTAAGCTGATGGAAAACCGCGCGTGGGCCGAGATCTACCTCAACCCAAAATGGCCGTTTAGCAAAGAGTTCATCCCAACTAAATGGACTTCTACGGATTCATGGTGGCCATCCACCAAGGGACTCTGCTGGAACGTGTTTATACTGATGGCAGATGAAGTAGCCGGGCTGCGTGATCCTTCGATGGATCCTGATTATACAAATACTGATATCAATACTAGCCAAAACAAATGATCCCATTGTCCAACAAAAATGTTTTCCATCATGAAAAGAAAATTGAAGAATGCGTCAATTCGCTTAGCGATTAGCCTGTTGCTATCTCTAATTGTTTTTACAATCTATTCACAGGAGCCCGGCAGGCAGGTGTCTGGTGTGGTCACAGACCAGAAAGGCGAACCCCTGGCGGGCGTTACAGTAATTGTGACCGGCACCAGGAATACTACCCTTACCGATGATCTCGGCAAATTTAACCTGCGGGTTGATAATGCAACTTCTACTCTCGAAGTTTCTTACGTCGGTTACCAGGGACGTTCTATCCGGGTGGGGACAGGCAGCGAACTGAAAATCGTCATGAATGAAACTACCGGAGGCCTGAATGACGTAGTAGTGGTGGGTTACACCACCCAAAAACGCAAGGACCTTACCGGGGCATTGTCGGTGATCGATGCCCGGAATATCAGCGATATCCCGGTGAGCGGTGTGGACCAGATCATGCAAGGCAAGGCGCCGGGAGTGGCCGTCACGTCTTCTACCGGGGCCCCGGGCGGTCCGATTGAAGTGAGGATCAGGGGCATCGGTACCATTGGTAACAATGATCCATTATACATAGTGGATGGCGTCCCGACGAAAGACGGCATCAATGAAATTTCGCCCAATGACGTGGAGAGCATAACTATTTTAAAGGATGCCGCTTCCGCTTCTATTTATGGTGCGAGGTCTTCCAATGGCGTAGTATTGATCACTACTAAAAAAGGAAGGTCGGGTGTTCCGCGATTAAGCCTTAATGCCTACACGGGAATACAAACCCCGGGTCACTTGTTCAAGATGGCCAACACCCCGGAATATACGAAAGCTTTTAATTTGGCAGCAACTACCGATGGAAGAACACTGATACCTCAATCTATGATAGATACCCTTCCCAATGTGAACTGGCAGAAGGAAACACTACAGCCTGCCCCACTATCAAATGTGCAGTTTTCTGTAAGCGGTGGAAGCCTGAATACGACTTATTCCCTGTCAGCTACCTATTTTACACAGAAAGGACTGATTATGAATTCTTCCAACAACCGGGCAAATGTGCACGCTGCGATAGTAAGCAATCTTTCCAAAATAGTTACCATAGGCACAAATATTAACCTGGCCTACAATAAATACAGGCAGGTGGGAAGTTCTGGTGACGGTTATGGCGCAGGTAATCCCGGCGCCAGCATTATCAGGTATGCCTTATTCAGAACGCCGGGCACACCTGTATTTAATAAGGATGGCAGTTACGTGGATCTGCCTAATCCTTCCTCTTTCTTCGGAGACGGATATAACCCTGTTGGACTGGCAGCGAATACCAACAATAATTATTATAATTATTCTTTGCTTGGTGACATTTACCTGCAGGTGACACCTGTTAAAAATCTTATCCTTAAAACCGACCTGGGTACCAATTCAATCATTACCGATTTTAAACAATTTAATCCTACCTGGGGCACGAGGAACATCAACACCACCGGTTCGCTGGGTCAATCCAATTCAGATAATTTTAATTATAACTGGACCAACACTGCTACCTATAACTGGGAAAAAGACAAGCACGCTGTTTCTCTTTTAGCAGGTACGGAACTGATTTATAACGATACCAAGGCCTTTTCTGCTTCGCAGCAAAATTATCCCAACCAGGCTCCCGGCTTTCAATACCTCGACAATGGGATCGGCACCAGCCTCGCTCCCTTTGGCACAGCAGGAGGAAATGAATCCCGCTGGGCGCTGTTCTCTCTTTTTGGGAAAATAGGATATAGCTACAATGATAAATACCTGGCTTCCGTCACCTTCAGAAGGGATGGATCTTCCAGGCTACAGGCCAGCAACCGCTATGGAAATTTCTTCTCCGGCTCCCTTGGCTGGAGAATAGACAGGGAAGCATTTATGCAAAACATCCAGGAGATCTCCTTGTTAAAACTCAGGGGAAGCGTTGGACAGCTTGGCAATCAGGAAATAGGCAACTACGCATATACTTCAACGGTAGGCCCGACGGGAGGTTATTCCTTTGGTGGTCTTCTTGCCCCGGGATATACCATTGTTTCCAATGGAAATCCAAATATATTCTGGGAAAAGAGCACGCAAAAAGATATAGGATTGGATCTCGGTCTTTTTCAGAATGCCTTTACGTTTACCGCAGATTATTACGACAAAACGACAACAGGTATGCTGCTTTCGATACCTGTTCCCAGCAGCGCAGGCAGCGCGGGCAGTCCTACTGAAAATGCAGGGAAGGTTCGGAACAGCGGATTCGAATTTGATGCAGGGTACAGGAAAAACGTAAACAGGGATTTCAGGTATTCCATAAACGCAAACTTCGCTACGGTTAAAAACAAAGTGGTATCGCTTGCAGGTGGCAAACCAATTCCGGGCGGCCGCATCGATGACAACGTATTTGCAACGCTCACCACCGAGGGACAGCCGATAGGTGCATTTTATATGCTCCGCCAGGAAGGCATATTTCAAAATGCACACGAAGTGTTTACACATGCCTACCAGGGGCCTGGTGTACAAGCCGGGGATGTAAAATACCTGGACGTAAATGGCGACGGTGTGATTGATCAGAAGGACAGGCAATATGCAGGAAGCCCCATTCCTAAATTCACTTACGGTTTTACGGGAACCGCCAACTACCAGAATTTCGATCTCAGCCTTTTCTTCCAGGGCGTGTACGGCAATAAAATATATGACCAGGTATTAACGGATATAGAAGGCTTTTACAGGGCATTCAATATAACCGAAAGAATTGCAAATGAAAGCTGGCATGGAGAGGGAACAAGCAATAAATTTCCCCGATTGTCCTGGTCCGCTGCGCAAAACAATAAACAACCTTCTACCCGTTTCCTGGAAAATGGTTCTTACCTGAGATTGAAAAATGTGCAGGCAGGATATAATGCAGGTAAATTATTCAACCAGCATTGGATCTCTTCAGCAAGATTTTTTATAAGTGTGCAAAATGCGTTTACGATAACCAGGTATACCGGCTTGGATCCGGAGATGGGCGTGAGTTCAAATTCTACCGGGGATGGCGTCAGGGCGGTGGGAATTGACTGGGGAACCTACCCTTCGGCCAGGACGTACACAGCAGGGGTCAATCTTAATTTTTAATGTTTAATAACATCATTTATGATACGTATAAAAATATACCTGGTTTTTGTCCTGGTGGTTGCCCTGGGCATCGTGGGATGTAAAAAACAACTTAACCAGGAGATACTGGGTTATTATTCGCCAAATAATTTCTTCACAACGGATGCCAATGCACAATTTTCCGTGAATGCCGCTTATTCGCCACTTATGTTCAGCTCCTCGACTGATAACCCGCTCTGGGTTACAGGCGACGTAGCTTCAGACGATGCCATCAAAGGTGGGAACACCGGCGACCAGGCAGACTTCGAGGCTGTCAACCAGTTTAATATCCTTCCTACGAATTCAGCCGTGGAAGCACTCTGGAAAAGATACTATGATGGTGTATTTAAATGCAACGTAGTGCTGGATGGCCTGCAAAACAACAAAGTGGTTTCTGACGGTGTAAGAAAATCTTCCATTGCCCAGGCAAAATTTCTCAGGGCCTATTATTACTTTATCCTGACTATTACCTATGGAAATATTCCGCTTCATTTAAAAGTGGAAACGCCTGAAGAATTGCAGAGTCCTGCAGTGCCACAGGATTCAATATACCTGCAGGTTGAACAGGATTGCAAGGATGCCCTCGCGGATCTTCCCGATCCTTCCCCAGGCGTGCCGGTGGGAATGATAACAAAGGGTTCTGCCAACGCACTTTTAGCAAAAGTGTATTTGTTCAATGCCAACCTCGCAAATCATTACCAGCTCGCCGCTGCAGCTGCGCAAAGCGTAGATGCCTTCGGTTATTATAGTCTCACACCAAAGTTTTCAGACAATTTCAATTCAGCTTCGAAAAATAATACGGAAGCAGTTTTTACTGTCAACCATTTATCCGGGGGGCAACAAAACGATATGGATGTATTCTTTACACCCCGCGACAGGGGCGGCTATGGATTCTTTTATCCTACGCAAAATCTGGTGAGCCATTTCGAAAAAGCCACCACGGGTGAAGATGATCCAAGGCTTGATTATACGGTCGGCAGGGCTGGCCATCCTTACTATGACCTTGGCTGGGATCCCGCGTGGACTACGACCGGTTATCTTTGCAAAAAATGGATTCAGCCCTTATCGGTGATCCCGCAGAACAATCGCGGCCAGGGTGACCTGAATTACGAGGCGATCAGGTATTCGGAAGTTTTATTGATAGAAGCGGAAGCATTAAATGAAAACGGTAATAGCCCCGATGCCTTAACCGCGTTGAACAAAGTGAGAAAAAGAGCGAGAGAATCTTACCTAAATGATGATTCACTACCCGGTTTCGGGACCATCCCGGCTGGACTACTTCCGGATATTAACACAACCGATCAGTCGCGCTTGCGCGATGCTATCCGCGATGAAAGAAGAAGTGAACTGGCATTGGAATTTCACCGTTTCTATGACATCATCCGTTACGGGGAAACTTATGCCAACACTGTGCTGAAGGCTGTTTCACCCAATTTTGAATACAGTAAGGACAAGTGGTTCCCTATTCCTCAATCTGAAAGAGACACCAATAAAAAATTGGGTTTCTGATCAATTAATTAAAGTAAAATCACATTTTATGCGTTCAATCAAATACATTTTATACTTCTTCCTTCTGGGAAGTATAGTTGCAGTTTCTATTCTCTCCTGCAGTAAGAAAAATTCTACGACACCGAATTATAATGCAGATAAAATATCATTGAAAGCGCTTATAGATTCAATGAAATCGGTTTCTGATTCTTCCACTGAAGGCAGTAAGCCCGGGCAATACGTGGCTGGTGCGAAAACCGCATTGGACAGCGTGATCAATTTGGGCCAGGAAGTGTTTACTTCGAATACCTATACACAGGAGCAGGTAAATAATGCGATAAACAATTTACGGCGCGCGGGAACTGCATTTAACTCCAGACAGCTTCAGGCTGTTTCCCCGGATAATTTAATGGGTTACTGGAAATTCAATGGCAATGCGAATGATTCTTCGGGGCACCAAAATGACGGCAGTTTCAAAACAAACTGGTTTAACGTAGTTTCAGGAAGCCCGGTAGATGGGGCCACCCTTCCGCAATTTGTAGCGGACAGGTTCGGCCAACCCAATTCTGCGTGTTATTTTGAAAAAGGAGCCACGGTCGAAGTGCCCTATAACAATTCGTTGAACCCAAAAAATATCACTATCAGCTTATGGTTAAAAACTGATGTAATCAGCGGGGGTGGAGATTACATGTTTGCCCTGCGCAGATGGTTTGGGTATAAGTTGAATTTGCAGACCAGTAACTTCCTGTATTTTACCGTATACAGGGGTAATAACAACTGGGTAATGGACGACGATGGCGGATCCGGTAGCACCGTTCCGCTGGGTACATGGGTGTTTGCCTCAGTTACCTATGATAATTCAAGCAGTACGGGAAAGTTCTATCTCAATGGAAAGCTGGTAAAAACCCTTACTGATAAAACAGGGCCTCCTTCAACCCTAACAACACCTTATAATTTAACGATCGGCAACGAAATGCCCAAGTCAAAATATAACATAACTGATTCCAACGACCCTGATTATTATTATGGCCCTGATAATTTCACCGGTACGCTTGATGATATACGCCTCTACAATACGGCGCTTACAGACAATGAGATCTTATCCATTTACACTTCTGAAACAACCCCGTAATAATACATTATCACTTCATTTCTCATGATAGATATTGCCAAACGTTTCGAAGCAAATCCCTTGCTGAAGCCTGGTGATCTGCCGCCCAGCAGGGAAGGATTGCAGATCGCCTGCCTGCTTAACCCGGGGGTATTCAGGTTTGAAAATAAAACCTGGCTGCTGGTGCGCGTTGCCGAAAGACCAGCGCAGAAAGAAGGAGTTATTTCCTTCCCGGTTTTACAATCAGGAAATATCGGGATCATAGAAATACCGCTCAATGATCCCGCTCTCAACGCAACCGACCCCCGCGTAATCAGTTACAAAGGAGTTGATTATCTAACCACACTCTCGCACCTGCGGCTCCTTTGCAGTGAGGATGGTATTCATTTCTATGAACCTGCCGGCTATCCTGCTTTGCACGGGGAAAGTATTCTCGAAACTTTCGGAATTGAAGACTGCCGTGTTTCTTTCCTTGAAAATAAATATTACCTGACCTACACCGCCGTTTCGAGTAACGGGGTGGGGGTGGGATTGAAAACAACTACAGACTGGAAGCAATTCAATTCGCACGGCCTCATCCTTCCCCCCCACAATAAGGACTGTGCCATTTTTGAAGAAAGGATTAATGGTTTTTATTACGCGATGCACCGTCCCAGCAGCGTAGATATTGGTGGCAATTATATCTGGCTGGCCAAATCACCAGATGGGCTTCACTGGGGCAGCCATAGATGCATCATCCGCGCTAGAAAAGGAATGTGGGACAGTGCAAGGGTGGGAGCTGGTGCAGCGCCAATTAAAACTGCTCAGGGCTGGCTGGAAATTTATCATGGCGCCAACGAGCAGCACCACTACTGTCTTGGTGCATTTTTAATGGACTTATACGATCCTTCAATTGTAATTGCCAGGACCGAAGACCCGATAATGGTTGCTTCGGCGCCTTACGAAGTAAGTGGTTTTTTTGGCAATGTTGTTTTTGCCAATGGCCATGTGTTATGTGCCGACGGGGACACACTGACGATGTATTATGGCGCATCCGATGAATATGTTTGCGGTGCGCACCTGTCCGTTAAAAAAATCATTTCACTGTTAAAACCGGTCCATGCTTAAAAAATTAAATACTGAAATTGATTATTTCTCCAGCCAGGCCCACAATTTCCGCATCCTTGTCTTAACCAACATGGTGTATGCAATCGTTCTCCCGGTGATTGATATTTTTGTTGCAGCCTATGTGATGAGAAGTTCCAATGACCCGGTAAAAGTAGTCATCTACCAGCTGATGATATATACAGGCATACCGCTTACTTTTCTTTTAAATGGTTTCCTGCTAAAGCATTTCAATATTAAAAAATTATACGCTGCAGGCATGTTGCTGAGCGGCGTATCGATGATGGTGATGATGTCCCTGCATGTGCTGGATCTCGCAGGCATTGGTTTTGCCGGCATAATCATGGGCATGTCTTTTGGATTTTACTGGGCCAACCGCGATTACCTGGCACTGTCGATCACCAATGATGAAAACCGGAATTATTATTATGGTCTGGAGACCTTTTTTTACACCATCATTGCTGTGATCGTGCCAGTGACCATTGGCTGGTTCATCGAATCCAACGGTGTGGATGAGCATATTCACCGTCAGTATAAAATTATTACAGGATTGGTTTTTATTATCACCCTTCTTGCTTCGATGGTGTGTTTTAGGGGAACATTTTCCAACCCCGCACAGAAAAAATATGTCTTTTTTAAATTTCACCCGTTGTGGTATAAACTTTTGTTCCTGGCGCTTCTGAAGGGTCTCGCACAGGGTTTTCTGGTCACTGCGCCTGCGATGCTGATCATGCGGTTGCTGGGGCAGGAAGGTGCTCTCGGAACCGCGCAATCCGTAGGGGCAATTATCGCAGCGATTTTAATGTATTTGGTGGGCCGGTTGTCAAAACCTGCCGACCGCATAAAAACATTTGCGGCTGGGTTGATCCTTTTCGCAATCGCAGCTATTATAAACGGCCTATTATTCAGTGGTCTGGGAGTGATCCTATTTATGTTATTTTTACTTGTCGCCAAACCTTTGCTGGACATAGCCTATTTTCCTATTCAGTTCCGGGTCGTCGACATTGTATCAAAAATAGAGAATAGGGGTGAATATGCGTACATCCTGAACCATGAAGCAGGCCTGTATGTGGGCAGGTTCCTCGGTGCAGGTACTTTTCTGGTGCTTGCATATGCGATCTCCGCCGAGATCGCGCTGCGCTATGCAATTATTATCATTGCCTTGCTACAGTTATATTCTATAGTCCTTGCAAAAAAAATCGTCCGCCAGGGAAATGAATTGACCGGGCAGGATCAACTGGTGAATGCACCTGTGGTAATTGAAAGGATTATCCTGGGAGAAGTCTGAAATAAATAAAAATGGACTGCTCAAAGTAGCACGACCCCTATCAAAATGCGGAGCTAAATTTTATAGGTAGCGGTGACGGTGAATTGATTATCCGGTGGGGCCGGCGGCTGGTCGGTCATTAAACCGCAAATTAAAAATAGTACCTTAACAGTAGGTTTAATTGCCATTTTTTTAACATAAAACGGCATTAATAGTTATATAATGCATCTGATTTAATAATTTAAAATATGAAAAGTATTCTTGCAGGCGTGCTCCTCCTTTTTTCATTCCCTGTCCTCGCACAATTAACAGTCAACGAAAAATTTCAAAAGATCACAACTGTTCCCCAGGCCCAGCAATTTATCGATGCCAATCCCTCCCTTAAACCAGCCCTGCTCAACCTTTCTGCCGGAAAAGACTCCTCTTTGATAGACAAAAGGTTATTAAGACAAAAGAAAGGCGATATTTTTTCTGTCGGCTATGTCACCTATAAAGTTTTGGAGGTAACGGACACGGTTGATTTCCGGGCAAGCTATATATTCCTAGACGGGGCCACATTGTCTATGCACGAGATCGACAGTGTCAGAAAAGTCATTCTTCAAAAGTATTCCGCCGGGGCTTCATTCGAACAGCTTTCCGACCAGTTCACCATGGATGGAAACACCACACATGGGGACACCGGCTGGTTTTTCGGAGAACTGATGTTACCCAAAGAGTTCCAAGACGCCGTTCAGGGTCACAAGACCGGTGAAATCTTCTTTGTGGATGTGTCAGAGCGCCAATGGCACTACATCGTTAAAAAAACATACACCGACAGGGAAAAGAAAGAAATAACCGTCCTGCGGGCCAACGGCAGATAAGCGGATGCTTCGTTTCTATACTTTTTAATGATGCAGGTTTGGATTTAGCTGCTGATCCTGGTAGGGATAAGGCGCCCAGTAAAAAGTATGCGCACCGTCATCCGGGATAGTTTTTAAAGCTTCTTCTGAAGGCGCCCTGTCGCTATTGGCCTTCCCAACGGTTTCAGTACGGATCAGATCGAACCATCTGGCTCCGCCCGGCTCAACTCCTGCAAATTCCCATCCTCTTTCTGTGAGAACAGAGTCTCTGAATGCTTCAGCAGACAACCCTGGTGTCAGATCATTTAATTGTGCGCGGTGCTTTATTAAATTAATGGCGGCATAAGCGGTTCCATCAGGAGCAGCAGCCATGCTTTGAGCCTCCGCATAGATCAGCAACACTTCCGCATAGCGCATGATGTATACCGTACGGTTATCGATCCAGTTATTATTATAATGAGTAGCCGGATTATAATCTTGATCTATCCGGAACTTCTGGATATAAGGATGCGCCTTGGTCGTGTGTTCCCAGTCAATAACGTTGGATGGATCATTGTTTACAAAATAAGCCGTTTGATAGGTGGCGTCCTTCCTGGGGCCTGCGGGAAATTTATGATAAAAATTAATTTCACCATAGCCATCCCCCCATCCGCCTTCTTCTTCAGGTTCAAATGAATTTGGTCTTGCATTACCGCTATTATTATCCCATGCATTAGGGACACTTACATTATAGTAGCAACCAAAAACAGTTTCCTTGTTAAAGACACTGGTGGCGGTCCACAAGTCTGCAAAGTCAGCAGTCAATGCATATCCCCAGGTGGCCGAATTATCCATAACCTCTTTGGCCTTTTGAGCGGCTGAGGCGTAATATTGTGTTTGTTTCAAAGGCCATCCGGCCATAGTTAAATAGACGTTCGCCAATATTGATTTCACTGAACCACTGGTAGGGGCAACATCCACCCCGCTTTGTCTGCGCACTCCGGTCCATTGGGCAGGCAACAGCTGTTCTGCCTGCTGCAGATCACTAACAATAAGTTTGTATACGTCTTGGGGAGCAGAAACAACCATATTAAAATCCACCATATTATCAGTTACCAAAGGCACAGGGCCCCAGACGCGTGTGAGATAAAAATAACTAAGGGCACGGACAAAATAAGCCTGTCCCGCCGCCTGGTTCCTTTGCAGAAGGGTTGCCTCAGTTGCATTATTATAATTTATTAACAGGGCATTACTTGATTTTATAGTCGTGTATAAAGAATTCCAGAAATAAGTAGCCCCTTCATTGGAGGACACCGGCTGGTAGGTATCGTAATCGGACCAGGTTTCTTTATTTCCTGACCGCACTACGGTAACATCATCCCCGCCCCACAAAGGCGCAAAGCCATCCGATTGATTAAAAGCGGCGTTCAGATTATTATACAGGGCAATGGAGGCCAGGTCCAGATCGCTGCCCGTTTTATAAAAAGTCTGCGGAGTGATACTCCCTTTGGGAGTTTCCTTCAGAAACCCTTTCTTACAGGAAGTTGCCAGAATGGTCAGGCTGGTAAGGATGATTATAAATTTAAGCATGGTAATTTTTTTAATCAGGATTTGTAAATATTTAAAAGGCAACATGAAGCGCAACGGTTACTGTTTTAGGCGAAGGATAAGCGCCAAAATCAATACCCGCAGACGCGTCGCTGTTGGCGGGAGTAGAACTTGCTTCCGGATCGTACCCTTTATACTTTGTAATGGTAAATAAATTTTGCGCGCTAACCCTCAGGCTTGCATCCAGCCCGGCAAATAACTTCTTCGGAATATAATAAGCGAGGCTTATATTCTTTAACCTGGCATAACTGCCATCCTGCAGATACTGGGTTGATTCAGTAAAGTTTCTGCCGGTTTTACTGGTAGGATCAGCCCACGCTCCGTGTGGGTGCTGAGCGGACCAGTAATCGGTCGATTCGGCCAGAGTTGGATAATAGACATCACTGTTGGGAGCAGCGATCAGCGCATACGTGGCATTAAATATTTTGTTTCCCAGAGCGGCCTGAAAAAACACATTTACCTCAAAGTCCTTATATCTGAAGTTGTTGTTCCAGCCCAGTAATACTTTCGGCAGGGCGCTTCCCGTAACCAGGCGGTCCTCAAAATCTATCTTACCGTCTCCGTTAACGTCCTGATAACGGTTATCACCTGCTGCATATCCCAATACCGGGTCAGGGGCAGTGTATATCCCCTGCCACGGGAGCAGGTAAAATGCACCCATGGGCTGACCAACTTTTACTACCTGTATGTTTGTATTGATAAAACCCTGCCCCACAAAATCCGGCCTGAAAAGAACAGAATCTTTTCCAAGGCTCACCACCTTATTACGACTGAAGGATGCATTGAACATCGTGGTCCAGGTGATATTTTTTGTCTGGACCGGAGTTACATCAATAGTTATTTCTACCCCTTTATTACTGACCGCTCCGATATTCTGTAAATACGTTCCTCCGCCATTATATCCTGCGATGGGGGTGTTCAGTAAGAGGTCTTTTGTTTTTTTATTATAATAATCGACTGTCAGGTTGATCCTGTTATTTAAGAAGCCCATGTCCAGACCGATGTCCTGCTGGTGAGTGGTTTCCCATTTAAGCCGGGGGTTGCTGGGATTTCCTTCCATATATCCCTGCGATAATACAGACGTTCCAAAAGAGTATTGAACAGGGGTCAATAATCCAAGGCTGCTGTACGGATCGATAGCCTGGCTACCGGTGACCCCAACACTTCCGCGAAGTTTAAGATTGGAAAAAACATTCAGCTCTTTGATAAATGTTTCATCAGACAATCTCCACCCTGCACCCACTGAAGGAAAATATCCCCATTTATTGTTGGTCGTCTGAAATTTAGAAGAACCGTCGGCACGGAAGGTAGCCGTGAGCAAATATTTGCCTTTAAAAGAATAGGTGGCGCGTGCCATGAATGACAGCAGTGCCCAGTTGCTGTAAGTGGAACTGATGCTCTGCGAGCTGTTCAGGCCAAGGTTGTTGTATCCGTTGGAGGTGGAACTCAATCCTGATCCATTGGCGTTGAAGACGCTATACTGGTTGGAAGTAGACTCCTCCAATCCTACAATCGTCAGGTCGTGCTGCTTATTGAATAACTTGTGAAAAGTCAGGATATTGCTGTTCTGAAAAGTGTAATTATCCCGCTGGCTCTGCCCGGAACTTGGGTTACCCGGACTGATCCATTCATTATTAAGGTAAGCGAATTTTGTATTCTGCAGGTTCAGCCCCGCAACAACATCAAACGTCAGCCAGTCTGTTATATGGTACGTCAGTTTTCCGTTCAGTAAAGCAGAAGTGGCATATTGCTGACTGTTTCTTTCCCTGAGCACCATGTAAGGGTTGGCCCAGATAGGGGAAACAGCATTACGGTTATAAAAATTCAGCGAATCATATACGGGTTCCGTGGGTGCCCATGCGATCGCGCCGGTAACCGGGTTGCCTTTGCTGCCAATATCGGTGTTGTTGCCCGAATGTTTCCGCTCGGCGAAAACCCCTACGGCAAGAGATAATTTTTTACTGATCCTGCTTTCAATATTAGACCGGATAGCGAATTTTTTTTGATTGGTATTGATTAAAAGCCCCGCCTGGTCAACATAATAACCGGAAATATAATACCTTGATTTTTCCGTTCCCCCTGATATGGATAACTGATGACTCTGGGTAAACCCCTTTTGAAAAACAAGCTTTTGCCAGTCTGTCGATTTAGTGGCATAAGACGCAGGATCAGGAAATACATTACTGCCCGCCAGGTGATTGGCTTCTTCAGCAAACTGAACCCCGCCGCGAAGCGTATACGGGTGCATTGGCCGGTTAGTGTTTACAAATCCATTATACTCTACCCTGATATCCCCTAACCGCCCGCTTTTAGTGGTGATCAGCACCACGCCATTCGCTCCTCTGGAACCATAAATAGCCGTAGCTGAGGCGTCTTTAAGTACCTCCATGGATTGAATGTCATTGACATTGATATCCTGCAGGCCAATGCTGCTGAGCGCTACCCCATCTACCACGTAAAGGGGAGTATTACTGGCGTTAATTGAATTAGGCCCGCGGATATGTATTTTAGCCTCACTTCCAGGCGCTCCTGAAGTATTAGTCACCTGAACACCCGCAACCCGGCCCTGCAAAGCGGCCGAAGCATCCAGCACCGGCTGATCCTTGTAAGCACCCGGGTTGACCGTTGTAATGGAACCGGTAACATCTTTTCTCTTCTGCGTTCCATATCCTACAATGACCACATCTCCCAGTACGCTTGATTCGGAAACAAGTGTGAGATTTATCACTAACCGGTTATTGCTGGTAATCTCTTTTGATTCATAGCCGATGGAAGAAAACAATAAAGTGGAATTTACAGGAGCCCTGATGATAAAGTTTCCATTTCCGTCAGTGGTTGTTCCCACTGACGATCCTTTTACCTGAACAGATGTGGCAGATAAAGGTTTATTGTTTTCCTGATCGGTAACCTTTCCCCTGATCTCCCTATTCTGAGCGAATAAGCAGGTGGAAACAGTACATAAAATGAGCCCAAGAAATAGAATTCTCTTCATTACAGCAGTTTGAATTTATGGTTAGTAGTATCAACAGTTCAGTTTCCTTCGCGGATAATATGCAGCTTCAGGGATATTATTTAAATGACACCGTTTCAGAACAAGTTTACAGGGGGGAATGATTAAAGGCAAATGAAAGAAAACAATGGCAAATATGTAATTCCACAACCTTTTGAAAGGAGCTTTCCCAAATATAATAATTTTTATTTCACTATCTAATTTATTCACCCACTTTTAAAAAATAAATGTTTCATATCCTTATGGATAATCAATAATATAGGCATATTCTACGTGGCTATCTTTTAATTCATTACGAAAAATCGGAGTGCGAATAATAGAAGCATCTGTCATAAAAGTCCGATATCAATAGCCACGGCACATTTTTTATATATAAGCATCCTTTAAACGTTACAGTCTTTTAACCCTGTACATTGAAAACGGTTTAGTATGCAAATAGGAAATATATTCATAGTTGATTTGGATACAGACGACCGGGATATGATCAAAGATATTGCGGCCGAACTCAAACTGCCCAATGTATTAAAATTTTTCAGCAGTGGCCGTGAACTGATCGACCATTTAGCGAAAACAACGGAACCCCCGTTTATTATTTTGTGCGAGGTCAATCTTCCCACTCTGGATGGATTTGATCTCCGCAAGCATCTGCTGGTGAGCGCAAATAAAAAGTTTCACAGCGTTCCATTTATATTTTTTTCCAACAAAGCCTCAAATGCCCAGATCCAAAAGGCCTATGACCTGTCCGCCCATGGTTTCTTTTTAAAACCAGCCACTTACAGAGAAATGGTTAGCTCCTTTAAGGTGATGATACAATACTGGCAGATCAGCTGCATGCCAGAGAAAGTCACTTTTTAGAACCAGATAGTGATTTAACCTGTACGGTCTTAGACAAAAGGCTTTTCCATATTTATAACTTCCCGACCATTGACCTTACTTCATTTTCATCGGCTACATATACATGGCCGTAATCGTTTACTTCGGGGTTCACATAAGTGACCGGGTTATTTAGTACCACCCTTGCTGATGAATGAAATTCTCTGGCACCGGATTCCCGGATCAGCTGTTCAATATTCGATGATTTTACTCCCGCTCCTGGCATGATAATAATGCGGTCACCTGCTTGTTTCACCAGTTGTCCCAACAATGCGCCTGCATCCGGGGCAGCAGACTTCTGTCCTGAAGTGAGTATCCTTTCGCATCCGGTGCTGATAACCTCTTCCAACGCTTTAAAGGGATCAGGCGTACCATCAAAGACCCGGTTGCAGGTAACTCCCATCGGCCCTGCCCACTCCACAATCCTTTTAAGCATCTCCACGCCAATTTCCGCACCGATGGTCTGGGCGCCCACAGACACTCCGTCGCATCCCAGTTCACGGCAGATTTCAATATCTTTTTTTATGATCGCATATTCATCCGCGCTATAATAATAATTTCCTGATCTGGGTCTGATGATCGGGTAAAGCAGGATAGATATTTTCTCCCTGACCTGTTTTATGGCGCCATAACTGGGTGTGGTCCCTCCTTCGATAGGATTGTCGCAAAGTTCCACCCTGGCCGCACCTGCTTTTTCAGCAGTGATGCAGGACTGTATTGTAAAAGCACAGACTTCAAGAATTCTTTTAACTGCCATGTTTAAATTATTTTATACTGATCGATCCGGATATACCGGATACAGGGTCAATGGTTTCATTTGATGCTCCGCGGTCCCGGATTTCCTTAAGCACAATTATTTTTTGACGGACGATTTAAAACTTTTTTCTGTTAAAAGAATTTTCTGTCTATCATGTTGAATGCATTTTCAAAAATCTCTCTTTTGCCCTTGGAAATCATTTGAACAATGGATCTGCCCATGGCGTTAAAATCTGTGGTGATGGTTGTTATGCCATCACCAATTACGCTTTTCAGGCTGGTTTCATTGTAGGATAACACTCTCACATCTTTCCCCAGCTGCCATTTATTTGCTTTTGCTGTTTTGATTATCTCAACAAGGTCATTGTCATCAATTACAATGAACGAATCACCTTTTTTAATATCGGCGGCATCAATTTTTGCTTTGATACCGGTAATTATTGTTGTAGTTTTCGAAAATTTATTGAATCCCGCGATGATTGTTATACAAGGGATGATACGATATGTAATATTATTACTTATCAGGATTATATGAAGATGTATAATTAATAGTACGCATCGGCTTTAAAAATCTTTTCTGTCGTATTACTTTTCACAGAATAGGTAAATCCTTTCTGCAGGGCGTATGCGCCATAAGCGCCCTTTTTATTCAACGCCAGGAAACCGACCTGGATATCTTTGGTTCTTGCGGCATTTCTTTTAATGATACGATGGATGGCTTCCATGCAGGCCTGCTGGGGGGAGGCTCCCTGCCGCATCAGTTCTACAATAAGATGTGATCCTACAATTTTAATCACTTCCTCCCCAACGCCGGTAGAAGTGGCTCCCCCCACTTCGTTATCTATATACAACCCGGCGCCGATGATTGGTGAATCGCCAACCCTTCCGCGCATTTTATAAGCCAGTCCGCTGGTTGTGCAGGCGCCACCAAAATTCCCTTTCGCATCCATGGCCACCATCCCTATGGTATCATGATTGGAAGGGCCTCCCGGCATGGTATCTTTATTCTTATCGTACATCCTGTTTTCAATATTGGCCTCAGGATTGTACTTAGATGTTTTAAGCCATTCCTTCCACATCATTTCGCTTTCCCGCGTGAGCAGATTTTCTTTAGTAAATCCATTGGCCAGCGCAAATTGAAGTGCGCCTTCCCCGCTAAGGACTACGTGCGGTGTTTTTTCCATTACCAGTCTGGCTACAGCTATCGGATGCATGATATGCTCGAGGCACATCACCGATCCGCAATTGTAAAATTCATCCATGATGCAGGCATCGAGCGTCACATGGCCGTCACGGTCGGGCAGGCCTCCGTATCCAACACTGTGATTAGTGGGATCGGCCTCCGGAATTTTAACACCTGCCTCCACTGCGTCCAGGGCTCTTCCACCCATACCGAGCGTTTTCCAGGCCTCCAGGTTGGCCACCTGGCCAAAGTCCCATGTGGAGATCACCAATGGAACGCTTTTTACCGCTTCGTTACCTGGTAATGAGGCCACGGCGGAATTTCCCGCTATCATTCCGGCTGATCCCAGCAATGAGTTTCTAAGAAATTTTCTGCGTGATGAGGACATAATAGTATCAATAGAATTTTAAAAGAAAAGTGAACAGGCGGCTATATAGATAAGCAAAAAGAAAATTGCTTGTTTTCTCATAAACAGTAATTGATTTAGTTTGTAATGGTGCAATAACGAAATGCAGAAAGACCGGGTAGTTTTGGGTAATTATTTTTATGTACTGGCACTTACTGGTAAATAAAAATAATTTTTTATTTCAATCTGTGAAAAAAACTTTTATTTAAGATGAAAAATATAACCGGCTGCGTTTATTTCCTGATGCGCTTTCTGTATTCAACCGGAGAAGTGCACATTAATTTTTTAAACAGCCTAAAAAATAATAGGAATCACCGATCCCCAGCTGGTCGGCGATCTGCTTGATCCTGTCATCCGTAACATGCAGGTACTGGCAGGCTTTCTGGATTTTCAGGTGATTGAAATAAATTTAACCATACCACACGATATCATTTTACCGCAGATATACTACATTCAGTTACCGGTAACGCTTAAATTATTAATGGTAAACAGATCCTCACATGAAACACACCATATATTTCTATATTCTTCTATTGATCTCCGCCACCTGTGCCGCGCAGGAAAAAATCACCATTCCAATTGAAACCAGTGAGAATGTAACCATACTGCAAACCGATGAAGACAACCGACTGAACATTGTTTATTTTGGAAAAAAACTATCTGATACGAGTGCCTATCCAGCAGTTTCAAAACAATTCCTGCGCAGTGATCCCGATAACTCTATCACCAATAATGCCTATACTCCCTCAGGAACATGGAACCTTTCCGAACCGGCGATACAAATAAAACAACCGAATGGCGATCACTCACTGGAATTAAAATACATCAGTCACACCATTGAAATGGTGGACGATAATGTCTGGTTAACTTCGATAGTACTCAGGGATCCCGTTTTCCCTGTAGAAGTGAAATTATTCTACAAAGCATACAGGCGCGAGAATGTAATGGAACAATGGAGCTCCATCCGCAATGCCGGAAAGAAGCCGGTGATGCTGGAAAAATTTGCTTCAGCGAATTTATATATAGCGGGAGGAAAGTTCTTTTTGCGTCAGTACCATGGTGGCTGGGCAGAAGAAATGGTTCCGGAAGAAACGGAACTGACCTCCGGAATAAAGGTGCTGGACAGCAAACTGGGAACAAGAGCCGATCTTTTTCAGCCACCTTCCTTTGTGGTATCTATCGATCAGCCGGCAACTGAAAACAATGGCGAAGTGATCATGGCCTCCCTGGCCTGGACAGGCAATTTTAAAATAGACCTGGAGAAGGACAGTTACCAGAACCTGCGGCTGATAGCCGGTATCAATCCTTATGCCGCTGAGTATGAGCTGAAACCTTCCGAAACTTTTGAAACACCTGCATTGATCTATACGCTGTCGCATCAGGGAAAAGGCACTGGCAGCAGGAACCTGCATGCATGGGCCACCAAATATCGTCTGCGTGATGGAAAGGGAAAACGCCTAACACTGCTGAACAACTGGGAGTCGACATATTTCGATTTTGATGAACCAAAATTAAAGGGTCTTTTTAAAAATGCCAGCGACCTTGGAGTGGATATGTTTTTGCTGGATGATGGATGGTTCGGCAATAAGTACCCGAGAAATAATGATGTCGCAGGCCTGGGTGACTGGCAGGAAAATAAATTAAAACTTCCTCATGGCCTCGGATACCTCGTAAAGGAAGCCACCGCAGCAGGAATAAAATTCGGTATATGGGTGGAACCGGAAATGGTTAATCCTAAAAGTGAGCTGTATGAAAAACACCGCGATTGGGTGATCCGGCACCCTGACCGCAAAGAATATTATTTCCGCAATCAGCTGGTGCTTGATCTGGCCAACCCTGAGGTCAGCAGTTTTGTGTTTGGAATAATTGATTCCATGCTTACGAAAAATCCGGATATAGCATTTATCAAATGGGATTGCAATGCGGTTATCTATAATGCCTATTCTGCGTATCTCGCAAAAAACAAAATGCCCCAGAGCATGCTGTACGTCAGTTATGTAAAAGCGCTGTATGGTATCATGGAAAAAATAAAAAATAAATTCCCTTCAACCGCGATGATGCTGTGCAGTGGTGGTGGTGGAAGAGTGGATTATGGAGCACTGAAATATTTTACGGAATACTGGCCAAGCGATAATACTGATCCGCTGGAAAGGGTTTTCATTCAATGGGAAAATTCCTATTTCTTTCCTGCCATCGCTTCCTGCAATCATGTAACGGACTGGAGCCCTGCGCCATTAAAATTCAAGATCGATGTGGCTATGATGGGGAAACTGGGCTTTGACATTGTAATGAATAAACTTTCCCCGGAAGATCTTCTTTTCGCAAAAAAAGCAGTTGAAGAATACCGTACTATCAGTGATGTTGTATGGCATGGAGACCTGTACCGCCTGAGCGATCCATTTAAAAAGAATATTGCGGCGCTGATGTATGTTTCTCCGGATAAAACCAAATCGGTTGTTTTTAATTATCTCGCCAATACAAGATATCAAACCAATGTATCGCCGGAGCCGATCAGATTAAACGGGCTTGATCCGGAGAAAAAATACCGGGTGAAGGAAATCAATGTATATCCCGGAACGATGCCTGCATTAAATGGCGAACAACTATATTCGGGTGAATTCCTGATGAACATCGGCATCAATCCAGCGGTGAACCGCAGCAGGGCGAGTGTGGTACTTTCGGTAACAGAATTATCACTTCCCTGATCACGGTCCAGGTGTCATCCAGCGGGCCGCCATGCAGCGCTCTTGTAAGTGAAATGGAAAAATAAGAAATGACTAAACCCAGGCAAGTGAAGCCGCGATTTTTCGAGATGTATAGGGTTAGAAAGGTTAAATAATTCTTCGGTGCAAATGCTTGCCCAGGCATTCATATTATCTTTAATATAATATATTGGAAGCAATCTGTCATTTATTCCGTGATCATTATTTGTTTATGCTGGTTTGGTGGAAAGATAAAAAAATTATATACTTTCAATTCAATCTATTGTTATGCACGTTTTTATACGTAAATTATTTCAGTTTACCCTGGGGTTGGTTACGCTGACCGCCGGGGTGCTCTTCGTTTCATGCCTGTATATGAATAGTATCCGGCTGACCATAGATAAAAGCAAAAATATTCTTGTATTAGGAGATTCGCATACTGAATGTGCGATAGACGGCGATGCATTTACCAGGGCGGAGAACTTTTCGAAATCAGCTACTCCGGTCATCTATTCTTACGTCGCGCTTCGTCAATTGATAGTAGACAATCCTCAGATCGATACCGTTTTGCTAGGCTTTCATACCGGAACACTGATATATGAAAGAGAAAGGAACTGGATATTCGGGGAATCGGAAATGGCCAGGCAGATCCCTTACTTTCTGCCCTATTTCAATGCTGAAGATGTCTGGTTGTTTTTACGCACACGGCAGTTCTACAAGTCTGCGATGGAGATTCCACGGGCATCCCTGGATTACTATCTGAAGAACAGAAACGGGAAAGGTCAAAGCTGGATCAACGAAAATATCGGACATTTCCGGCAGCTCACTTTTAGTATGTTCAGCAAGGATACCAGTGTAACCATTCCGTTTGCCAATCAGAAAAAAAAGGATACCGTATCGCAAATAAGTTTGGGGTACATCAGAAAAATGGCCATCTTCTGCAAGGAACATCATATTACACTCATCCTCATCAATCCGCCGGTCTACCGATCTGACTTATACGATAATTATGCAATCTTAGAGGAGAACCGGAAAAAATTACTCAGAGACCTGTTGTTTGTCAATTATGAGAACTTCCCGATCCCCGATTCAAGCCGCTTTGATATCTGGCACTTGAATCAATATGGAGCCAGGCAATTTTCCCAATATCTTGCATCAAACCTGGCAAATGATGTGAGGGAACAAAATCGTTAGAAGAAAGAACTGTCGCCGACTTTTTCTACGGATCATATACAATATACATGGACATACACCGCAATCAAACCATAGTAACCAGGGTAAGCCCAAAAGAGGTATCTGATTAGGTGTGATCAGGCATAGGTCCGGCACTATACCAATAGCCAATCTAAACATTGCGGTGCATAATACGCTTATTCGATGCGAAATGTATAGACTAAAGAGGGCGCAGGATAAAGAAGCACGTGTTATGTGATAAAGGATTAGGGGTGATGATTTTCAAGACTTCAAGGAACTAAAAGTTAATCAATTGATTTTGCTATGATTAAGTTAGGATGCCAGTAATTTGATATTAATTTTTAAAACTTTAATTTCGACCTCGATGAAGTGTATTTTCTGCTTTCTCCTCACCTCTCTGGTTTGCAGTATTTCCGCAACCGCACAATTGCAAAAACATTTTCTTTCTGTACCCGGGAAGAAAGAATATACTCATATCAGCCAAAAAGGAATAACGGTATTGCCCAGCGGAAGGTTTCTGACACCAGCCGGTAAAACAATACAGATTCCTCCCGACCCATTTGGGATGTCTGTATCTCCGGATGGAAGTAAAACGGTAACCTTACATAACGGTGTTTTTACGGTAATTGATAATACCACCATGAGGAGTATACCTGTGGGCTGGAAAGGAGATATACCCGGCAAAGACAGTATAGATAATGCGGATGCCGGTTACCCGAAATCAATTCCTTCCCCTTTGCCCAATGGTTCTTTTCTGGGAGTTGCTTTTGGTCGTGATAATAGAACCGTGTACCTGAGTGGTGGCGACAACGGCTCTGTAATTATATATGATATTGAAAAATTCGTAAAATTAGATTCCATTTCGCTGAATGGTACCGTTGACGGGGTGGATTACGAAGACAGTTTTACTTCGGACCTGTTGTATAATGATTCTACCAATGAGCTATTGGTGCTTGACCGCGGTAATTTCAGAATGGTACGCATAGACCTTTCTACCCGGAAAATTACAGGCAGCATCCCAACGGGAAGGCAACCATTTGGTCTTGCACTGAGCCCAGACCATAAACTGGCTTTTGTGGCTAACGTTGGCATGTACGATTACCCCCTGATACCTGACTTAACTCGGGAGAATTACGATACAATGCTGTTGCCCTGGCATCCTTATGGCAACGGCACCAAAGAATCCATCAACGGATATAAATGGAAAGGCCGTAACATTCCGGGTGTTGGAAGTCCGTTGGCGCCTGAAGCGATGAGTGTGTATGTCATTGACCTGGCAAAAAACAAAGTAACAGACCGCTATAAACCAGGATACCAGATTGGGCAAATGATTGAAGGTGCAGAAGTTGTTGGTGGTGCAAGTCCCAATTCTCTGGTAATAGGGAAAAAAGCCGGTTATGTAACCAATGCTACCAATGATAATATTTCCATCATTGATTACAGGGAGCACAAAATCATAGGCCTGATTCCCATAACAGTTGATAAGCAGATTGATAAATACAGAGGCCTGATGCCGTTCGGTATTGCCATGAGTCATGATGAAAAAACATTGTACGTTGCGCTACTTGGCTTTAATGCCATAGCAGTAATCGATATTGAAACAAGAAAGACAAAAGGATTGATACCTGCCGGCTGGGGACCTACAAGGATCTGTATAGCCCCCAATGAAAAAGATTTGCTTATAGTATCATGCCGTGGTTATGGAGCAGGTCCAAATGGTGGTAAAGGTTTCGTACCACCCCTGGAAGGAACCTACATAGGCGATATTCAGTTAGGCACACTTCAAAAGGTCAGTATTCCTGATTCTGCGACACTTGCTTCGCTCACCAATCAGGCCATACAAAATACATTTACTGTAAATACTGTTAGGGATGATGGCAGGAACCCTTTACCATTATTACAGGGACTGCGCAAAAGTCCAATCCGCTATATTGTTTACATTACTAAGGAAAACCGTTCTTACGATGAAGTGCTGGGCCAGATGACCAGCGGAAAAGGTGATTCCACGCTGGCAAGATTCGGGATTGGAGTAAACATCCTCTCAAAAGACAAAACCCTGGTTAATGTCAACGTAGCACCTAATCACCTTAAAATAGCAGGGAAGTTTTCTTTCTCAGATAACTTTTATTGCGACAGCGATGCTTCCATTCATGGCCATCACTGGATGATGGGCGTCATCCCTAATGAATGGGTGGAGGCCAATTCAAGTGTGGATAAAACTGCCAAAATATTTTCCAGGGCTCCCGGCCGAAGGTTTCCGGGTTCAACGGGCAGTATGGATCCCGAGGATTATGCAGAAAGGGGCGGTCTTTGGGAAGCACTCTACCGGAGAAAAGTTTCCTTTTATAATTTCGGCGAAGCCAATGAAACGGCACATAATCGTGAAGAATGGGTTGATACCGCTACTGGCGCCGGCCATTCCGTAATGGTTCCCATGCAGAAAGCCCTGTGGCCCAAAACCAGTCATAACTATGCGGGCTTTAATACCAATATCCCTGACCAGTTCCGCGCTCAGCAATTTGAAACTGAATTTACCCGCATGTGGCTAACGGGCAAAGCAATAATGCCTTCATTGATTACAATTCAGTTACCAAATGATCATACAGCAAGCCCAAGGCCTGCAGAGGGTTATCCCTTTTACCATTCTTATGTTGCAGACAATGACCTGGCACTAGGCCGGATGCTTCAGTTTCTTTCCCACACGCCCTACTGGAAAAACATGCTTGTCATTATTACAGAGGACGACCCCCAGGGCGGCGTTGATCATCTGGATGCACACCGCAGTATATTAATGCTGGCAGGCCCTTATGTAAAACACGGTTATACTTCTCACGAACACGCCAATTTTGGTTCCATTCTAAAAATGATTTATAATATTCTTGATGTTCCATATGTAAACCAGTACGATGCCACAGCAACAGTGCTCCAGGATTTCTTTACAGATAAACCAAATTACGCGCCTTACAGAACTGAAATACCTTCCAGGCAAGTGTTCGACGCAGATGCAGCCATGAAAAAATTTCATCGTCCTATAGATTGGCGCACTATACAAAAAGGTGCGGAGATGGATGATGAAGATGATCAGCGCAATCAAATTCGCAATAATATCCCTAAAAATAAATGAGATCCATAACACAAAAGTCTGCATCGATGAACTTAATGTATAGTTGTGCAGGTACATGCGGAGCCGCCAATGAAAATAGAATTCCCCAACTTTCTGCTGAAAAAATTAATTGATTCATGAACAAAAACCAATTTCCGGCAGTTGTGTATCGGGTTTCATTCAAAACGAAATTCCTTGTACTCCTGGCCTGTAAGACTATATTAGTAACGTCTTTTAAACAACTAACCGTGAGAAATAGATCAATACATCTGCTTATTTCATTTTCAGCAATGATATACACCAATATCACCCTGGCACAGTCCCCTGTTATCCCACATAATTTATTCGATACCGCTTCTATTAAAACAGACTCACTGGATGAAGTGGTGCTGGTGGGCACGCGGAGCGCCGGCCGCACCCGGCTGACTACGCCAGTGCCGGTGGATGTGTTCAACATCCCGGCATTGCTGGCCAGTTCTCCTCAGAACGACATTAACCAGCTGCTGCAATTCGCCTCCCCCTCGTTCAATTCCAATCGGCAATCTGCTTCCGATGGCACGGAACATATCGATCCTGCAAGTTTGCGTGGTCTGGGACCCGACCAGGTACTGGTACTCATTAATGGCAAGCGCAGACACACTACTTCTCTTGTAAATAATCAGGGCACCATCGGCAACGGATCAGTAGGCACAGATCTGAACGCCATACCGGCTTCTGCAATTGAACGTATTGAAGTGCTTCGTGACGGCGCTGCGGCACAATATGGCTCAGATGCAATTGCCGGCGTAATCAATATTATATTAAAACAAAACACCGGAAAATTATTCGCTTCTCTTACCGGTGGGCAAACTTCGCGCAGGGATGGAAAACTCGGTCAGCTTAATCTGAATTATGGCACGGCCTTGGGTAAAAACGGCGGCTATTTAAATCTTACGGCAGAAGGATACGACAGGGGGCGTACGGACCGCACACAAAATCATAACCTGATTATATTCGATCAGTCGTCTATCAATAATTATTTTGCGTATGATTTTACAGGGGATCCCGGAGCCTCCAGAAAATACGATGATGATAAATTAAAATCAATGGGGCTTTCCAGGAATGATTTTAATTTCCAGATAGGCGATGCACGTATTAAAAACCTTTCTGGTTTTTTCAACCTCGCTGTCCCTTTTAAAGATGGCAAAATTGAATTTTATGCTTTTGGAGGATACAATTACAGAAGTGGCAATGGCTATGGTTTCAGACGCCTTCCCAGTGATTTCTCAGTGAATGTTTACAGTATTTATCCCAACGGATTTCAGCCTACGACTGTTTCCGGTATCCATGACCGCTCCCTGGCCGTAGGTGTAAAATTTCCTGCGGGTCAATGGAGGGGAGACATCAGCAATACCGTCGGCGATAACCGTTTTGATTTTTCCGTTGAACATACCGTCAACGCATCGCTGGAAGGTAAGTCTCCCACAACTTTTAAAGCCGGGGGCCATGAGTTTATGCAGAATACTACCAACCTCGATTTCAGCAGGAAATTCAGTAGTGTTGGACAGGGTCTGAACCTTGCTTTCGGAGCCGAATACAGAATTGATAATTACAGGATCCGTGCAGGAGAAGAAGCTTCCTGGAAAAATTATGCGTTGGTCACAGATACCAATGGAAGCGTTTCAAATCCATCCGGGCTGGCTGGCGGGTCTCAATCGTTCCCGGGGTTTTCTCCTTACAATGCTGTTCATAAAACCAGGAGCAATACCAGCGTATACGCCGATGCCGAATTAGAGATAACAAAATACTGGCTCATCGGCGCCGCTGCACGTTATGAAAATTACAGTGATTTCGGGTCTGCAAGTAATGGAAAACTGGATACCCGGTATAAAATTACTCCTTCGGTAAACATCAGGGCTGCTGTTAGCACCGGCTTCAGGGCCCCATCTCTTCACCAGCAGTACTTTAGCTATGTAAGCACTAATATTCTTCCCGACGGAAGACTGGGCCAGGGTGGATTCTTTACCAACCACAGCTCCGTCGCGCAGGCTCTGGGTATTAAAAAATTAAAACAGGAAACATCCACTAATGCCAGTCTCGGATTCACTGTTAAAGCGGGGCGCCATTTGAACTTTTCAGTAGATGGATACCTGATCAATATCAGAGATCGTATTTTATTGACCGGCAATTTCGGATTCGATGCCTTTGGTACAGCCATCCCTGCAATTCAGGCTATATTGACACCTCTCGGAGCAAGTTCGGCAAGATTTTTCAGCAATGCGGCAGATACGCGGACATCAGGAATCGACCTTGTCGCCAATTATACTGCCAACCACCGTTCAGGAGTGTTCACTGCCTCTCTCGGAGTAAATGTTAACAGAAATATTATTACCGGCATACATATACCGGAAGAGTTAAAGAACGAGCAGGATATTTATTTTTCTCCGTCCGACAGCATCCTGATCACAAATGGAACACCACGGGTAAAAGCCAATCTTTCTCTTACCTACCAGATCAAAAACTTTACTATCTTTTTACGAAACGTTTACTTCGGAGAAGTAGCCCGGTATTCATATCCCTTTGGAGAAATACAAAAACATAAAGGCAAACTGGTTACGGATCTTTCTTTCAGCTATAAGCTGAATACGCTTACATTTACTATAGGAGCAAATAATTTATTAGACATCTTTCCTGATCAGCAGGTATATGGAAACAGCTATTTTGGTGTGTTTAAATATGCACCGGTGCAGATGGGATTTGATGGCGCATTTTATTTTGGTAAAATTGCTATAGATATTTTTTGAAAAAAAAGATAGGTATCCGCACCGCCTGTGCAATTGTTGTGGCCAACATGATTGGTACGGGCGTATTCACAAGTGTCGGTTTTCAGTTATCCTCCCTCTATAATACCTGGACAATATTATTTCTGTGGCTCGCTGGCGGTATCCTTGCATTATTCGGTGCCTTCGCCTATGCTGAGCTGAGCACACACTTTAAGGAATCCGGGGGCGATTACATTTATCTTTCACGGGTTTTTCATCCTCTGCTGGGTTACCTCTCCGCGTGGGCCGGCCTCACAGTAGGATTCTCTGCGCCTGTTGCCCTTGCCGCTATGGCCTTTACAAAATATCTCGCCCCATTCGGATTGCAGAATAACATATGGCTGGCCATTGGCATAATTATCCTCATCGGGCTGATGCACAGTTTTACCGTTTCACACAGCAGCAGGTTTCAGAATATTACTACGGCAATTAAAGTGGTTTTTATTATTATACTGATTATTCTAGGCGTTGTTCTGCCTGGCAATGGTTCGAATGCTTTATTATTTAATGATAGCTGGAAAACCGAAGTATTTACGCATGGATTTGCGGTGTCAATGATCTATGTAAGTTTTGCCTACACAGGTTGGAACGCTGCCGCCTATGTAGCGGATGAAATTAATTTGCCGGTTAAAAATCTGCCAAGGGCATTGATAGGCAGCACGCTATTTGTTTCAGCCGCTTACCTGTTGTTTCAATTTGTATTGCTAAAAAATGCCACCGTTGTACAATTGCAGAATAAAGAAGAGGTGGCCTTTATATCGTTCTCCAACCTGCTGGGAAAGACGGGTGGAAAGTGGGTGAGCATTTTTATTGCAATACAGCTGGTAGCTACGATCAGTTCATATATTTGGGTAGGCTCAAGAGTAACCTGGGCGATGGCCAGGGAATACAAGCTATGGTCACGGCTTTCTAAAAGAACCAAACATGGGATTCCCGTAATGGCAATTTGGGCTCATGTGTTTATCAGCATTCTGTTAACACTAACCGGTTCGTTCGAAAAGGTTTTATTATATTCCGGATTCGTTCTGCAGCTAATGGCTTCATTGACCGTTGCGACCAGCCTGTTTATCAGAGACCGGCAACCCGGCACATTCAAGAGTCCGTTAAAGCCGTGGTTACAGATCATTTTCCTGCTCTTCAGTGGAACCGTGCTGGTGTTTACATTGATTAGCCGTCCTCAGGAAAGCCTGATGGGTCTTGGAATCCTGCTAATCGGTATGATCATCTATTTTTTTGACAAAACAGTTATTGAAATCAAATAAAAAAATCATCCGAAAATCCTTCTTAAGCCCATGCCTTTACCAATAAATTTATCTGCACACCCACAACACTTTCCCAATTTCGAATGCTTGGGTGACCCAAAAATTAAAACTCTATCTGGCCCCTGATTTCTCCACCCTGGTTAGCAGGCGTATGAATATTAATATAATAAAATCCTTTTATCAAACTATCTTCCTTAAGCATATTGCCATCTACGATTACCGAATCTGTAAAGCTTCCGGAAGTGGCTTTGGTGAGTACATTAGTAAGATCGTGGCGGACACCGGCATTCACTCCTTTTGCCGCAGTGCCATGAATATGGGCCATCAACGGCTTATCAGTTAAACCATCCCATCTAACGGTATATTTTAAAAAATGATTCTCTTTGCTATATGATATGTCCATGCTTCCAGTGGCCGTGCTGTTATTGACTGGAACTTCCTGATTTGAGCTCAATGGCAATCCAAGCTTGCTGAGCGTCCCGTTATCCATCACAGGGTGGTTTGCCGAGGTTACACCAATACTGTCTTTACTTGTTGCGGAGCGACTGCTGCTACTGCCGTTACAAGCTGTCAAAACACAAATAAACATTGTTGAGGAGAACAAAAATAATATTTTCATGATTTTAATCTTTAGATAGCTAATTTAATACAATAGCGCTTCTTTGAAAAAGTTATTTAGAATAATCAACATATTTAGCCATTTCTCCTTTATACAAACCATTTCCAACATAACTAGCAACTTGCGCCGTTGGATCAGGGTGAAGAAAGTGTCATGCCTGTGCAAATGATGTATTTTACACCCAACTACCCATATCCATGAGTTGCATAGCTTTTCATATGCTCACATCACCTGTAACTGATTTTCGACATTCTTCAAAAATGATTTAGAAGCATCCAGGTAATCCAGAATTTTTTCTTTTTGTTTTTCAGTACCAAGGTTGTTAATTCCTTTAATCGCATCATCAAGATGATAACCGATATCAGATGTCAATTTCTTAACATTAGTCACTGTTTTTCGTAATGACAACCTCAGTTCCATTTCATCCAACACCACTTCACCTAATTCTTTCAAAATTATTTGTTCTTTTTCTGACAGGGTTCTTGGCTTTTTATCGATAATGCACAAGGTGCCCAGGTTGCACTGGTCTTCTGTTTGCAAAGGAACGGCGGCATAAAAGCGCAATCCAAATTCGCCAGCCACTAATGGATTAGTCAGCGACCGTAGGTCATTCAAAGCATCACCAATAACATATACATCACTTGATAGAATAGCAGAAGCACAAAGGCCTGGTTCCCTGTCAATTTGTTTAACGCTTAGCCCATGTGCAGATTTAAACCAAATTCTGTCCGTATCTACAAGACTGATGATTGCAATCGGTACGTCAAAAATGGCAGATGCCAGCTTGGTGATACGGTCAAAACTTCCGTCCGGTGGCGTGTCCAGTATATCATACCTTTTTAAGGCTTCCACACGTTTCTGTTCATTCGCCGATTTTTGTAATGCAGTCATAACTCAAAATTAGTTTTTAAACCCCGTTTACTGATGCAGAGGTAAAATAATTGTAAATCTAGCTCCCTGCTTTAATTCTCCTTCAGCAAATATGATGCCTTCGTGCGCTTGCACAACCTTTTTGCATAAGGCAAGACCAATGCCATAGCCTCCGAAATTACTACGGTCATTCAGCCGTTGAAAAACCGTGAAGATCTTTGTCGCAAAGGCTTGATCAAAGCCTATACCGTTGTCCTGTACGGTTATTTTGATATACTCTTTTTCTATTTCCAGTTCAGGAAATTTCGATTTCTTTTGATGACTAAGCGGTTCTGCCATTATTTTTATTACGGGTTGAACACCCCTTTTTGAAAATTTTAAAGCATTGCCAACCAAATTAAAAAAGAGTTGGTTCATTTGCAGGGGAACTGCTTCAATTTGCGGTAGGGTATCTATGTTTATGATTGCCTGTTTTTGCGAAATAAGCAGTTCATAATCAGTTAATATAGTCTTCAATAAAATGTTCAGATCCAACTTTTCAAATCGTACCTGAGCATTTGCCACTCTTGAGTATTCAAGCAGGCTTTTAATAAGCCCTGTCATTCTTTCGGCGGAAGAAGTGATTTTATGAAGGTATACACTTACTTCTCCCTCCTTGTCTATTTGTTTGGCCAGCATGTCGGCGAAAACCCTAATCTTTCGCAATGGTTCTTGCAAGTCATGAGACGATACATAGGCAAATTGTTGCAATTCGTCGTTTATGGCAATTAGCTGCTTGTTTGCCTGCCGCAGTTCTGCTGTTTGTTCTTCCACTTTTTTAGCAAGAGCTTCAGCAAATTTCTTTTGTTCTGTTATGTCCTGTATGCTCCCAACCAGGCGAACCGGTTCGTTTTCCGCACTAAAATAAATTTTACCCTTTACCCGTATCCAAATCACAAAACCGTCTTTTTTTATCAGCCTTCCCTCGTATTCTAGAATGCTGGTTTGATATGCCCTTTTATAAGCATTTTCCCGCACAATCAGATCATCAGGGTGAATGGCTGATATAAATCCGCTTCTGCCAGCCGTCTGTTTCACATCAAATATTTCAGTCATCCTTTGAGAAGCTATTAATTCATTTGTTTGCAGATTTATATGAAACGTTCCCTGTTCAGAGGCTTCTATAGCAAGCCTTGCTCTTTCTTCACTTTCTTCCAGCTTATTGTAAGCTACAGCAAGCTCTGTAACATCAGCCGCAGTGTTCATAACACCATACATATTTCCTTGGTCGTCGTACAAAGGTGTAAAGCTATAATTGAAATAAAATGACTGAAGAATACCGTTAACTACTAAATTTACATGCTGGTTTTTAGCGTGAAAAGGAATACCGGTTGTGAATACTTTATCAAGTTGCCCGTATATCTTTTGACTTGCCAATTCTGGTAACACTTCGGAAAAAAGTCTGCCAACGACATCACCGCCCTTGCCCCACACATCGATGATGGACTGGTTTACAAATTGTATCCGCATTTCTCTTCCTGCATAAATCCCGATATTGAAGGGCGCACTTTCAATAACAGACCTGATTCTTTGCTCGCTTCCTTCTATTTTCCGACGTGCTTCTACCTGCTCAGTTATTTCATGGGCAATGGCAATACAGCCATTTACTGAGCCGTCAAGTTCAAAAATGGGTTTCAAAATAGCGTTAAAGAAGCACTTGTTTATTTTACCATTTCGGTTAACAAATAAGTCATATTCGTTAACCACCAGCGGTTGCCCTGTGCTAAACAATTTCCTGGCTAAAGACTCAATTGTTTCTTTTGCTTCAGGCAGGGTTTGCAACAAAGACTTCCCAACAAATTCCTCTCTTGTTTTTCCAACAAGTGGTAAATAATAATCGTTTACCGTTTCTGCAATCAGGTCTTCGCCTTTGAATACAGCAATTGCTACCGGTGCCTGCATTACCAGGTTTCGAAACTGTGCTTCACTTTGTTCCAGTTTTTTACGTACTTCAACGATTTCAGTCACATCATGGCATAGTGCCATCACTCCGGTTATTGTACCGTCAAATTCTTTGTATGGCTGGCAAACAATATTTAAGTAACCTCTTATCTCTTTTCCTTCTACAACTACATAATAAGGCTGGTCATACAAATAAACAGGTTTACCCGTTATTCTTACTTCATCAAGTAAAGCACGAAAGGGCTTTTCTGCATCAGGGATAACATCAAATAATGGTTTATTCAATAATTGCGCTGGCGTTCTGTCTATCAGCTTACCATATATCTCGTTCACAACATCGACAATCATTTCCTCGCCGCGCAGCACCACGATGCCGACTGGCGCTTCCCGTACGAGATTTTGAAAGCGCTGTTCACTTTTTTTGATATTTTCAGTAATTAGTTTTTTCTGTTCATTATCTTTTTGCCGTTCGTCTTCAGCCACCTTAAACTCAATAGCTAATAAAGCAGTATGCGCAACCAAGGCAATTAATTGCAAGTCTCTGGGGACATACTTTTTGGGCACTTTATAATATACAGAAAAAGTCCCTCTTAACTTACCCTCGTTGTTGACCAGCAGTGTTGACCAGCAGGAGCGAAGATTATGTTTAAGCGCAACATCCTTATAATCTTTCCAAAGTATACTTTCTTCTATATTTTCAACGACAAGTGGTTTTTTCTTATAAACAGCAGTGCAAGAGCAGACCGCTTCAGGTCCAATTGTCAAACCGTTAATTGCTTCAATATAGTCTTTAGGCAAACTGTTGCCTGCGCAATGATATAATTGCAAACCGGTAGAATCTGTACATAAAATGGAGGCAATTAAACCGTCGGAAAATTGCGTCTCTACCCAGTTGGTTAACATATTTAATGCATCCGTCAATGATTTCCCTTGAGTAATCAACTGTAGAACCTCACTTTGCCTCTTCATCAACGCTTCTATCTTGGAAAACTCGTCTGCGGTGTACAAATTTCCTTGGTTTTTTATTCCTAACGAAAGTACTCGAAATGTTTAATATACCCATAACGTACAAAGCTTTTAGAATTGTGCATACCAAGACTATGGTTGTCGGCAAAACAAAGACCGGATCAGGTTGCTCTTCAATCAAAAACTTCAAATAATCCGAATACATCCCAGGTAGTAATTATCCAATAAATTAAAAGCCGGAACAAATTTGTCGCGGATTTTAATTATTCCCCTTAAACCTCATTGAATATATTAAAAATTATTTTATTGATATCGCCCTTGGCATCTATTGGCTCAACGTCTACTTCTGTTTTGCGAACGGGGTCTTTTACCGTTTCGGTGCCATACCATACACCTGGCAGCCACACCCTGGTGGTACGGCAATCCGGTCACACGGGCACGACCGCATTTAAGGACTTGAAATTTTTCAGGGAAAAAAGAGACGGAGCCTGGAGGTATATTTAATCGAAAACTATTATACTGCCAAGAGGACTCCACTGCACCACCTACTAAAGGGCGGACCTGGATAAAAAGGAAGGCGCTTTTCATCCGCGCTTTGACGGAGCAAGCGGCAATTCCACCGTCCAGCAGCACCCGCATCCAGGAGCGGTGACCAGGCTTGCGGTGCCGTGAAAAGCTGCCGCCCGATTGGCAATGTTATGCAGACCAAGGCCAGACGGCTGGGCCTGCGGGTCAAATCCCTTCCCATCGTCTCTGACCTGAATAAGTAGTTTTGCAACCTGGAGAGTAACCTGCACGTGTGCGGTACTGGCTTGGGCGTGACGGATAATGTTGGTAAACTGCTCCTGGACCATCCGGTAGACTGCAAGCTTAAGCTCGCCGCAAAGCGCCGCTTCGCCGGCTACGGACACCCGGGCGGTCCATAGAATGGACGGCGCGGCCTGCTTCATACTGGCGATGAGCTCCTGCAAGGAAGCCTCCAATGTCAGATCATTGGACACCGGGTTGACCAATGATCTGCACAGGCAACGAATCTCTTCCACGGCCCTGTGCAGGCATTCGATGCTTTTCGGAATGAGCGTGTCCCGCTGGTCGGGTTGGTCCCGGGCAACGGACAGGATCAGCCCCGCGGCGGATAGTAGCTGATTGACATTATCATGCAGCTCCCTGCCCAGCCCGTTGCGCTCCTGTTCCTGCGCACTGATGACCTGCCGGGTAATTTCAGCCTGGCGTTCCTGCCGTTCGCCCGCAAGGTCGGCCTGCACCCGTAGGAATTTCCGGTGGTGGCGCAGCAGAAGGGTGCCTCCCAGGACCATGATCAGGAAACTGCCTGCCAAAAACGTATTGATCATAGCAGACGAGTGGGAAACAAATTGATCCGCCTTCCATAGCTCCAAACAGATTTGCTGGTTAACCCGCTCACTCAGCATTTCTATGGACTGTTGATATCGCTCATAGGCAGGCTTCTGCATCAGGTAATACAGGTTAATGGCGCTGTCGTTGAAAGTCTTGCCTTTATCGCTCAGGTCAATCAGCTGCTCCCTGGACAGAGAATCATTCCTCCTGCAGTCCGGCAAGGAAACAATATCTGCACCGGGGTATTGATTGCTGAGCTCCCGGCACGCCTTTCCATTGCCGCTAAACCGCGTCCCGATCTCCCGGATGTTCATTTGCTCGAGTTGAACGTTTCCAGGTTCGGTGTTAAAGATCATGCGCAGGGTGGCCAGCTGGATGGCATCAGCTTCCTGACGCACCGCTTGCAGGATGTTCAGGCGTGAGACGGCGTTTGTCGAAATCTGGTTGTATGTACGTGTGCTTGTTTTTGAGGAAGACAGCACTATACCTGCCGCTGTAGCAAGGGCGGCAAATAGCAGCAGGTAGAAGGCTCCCAGCCTACTGAAAGTGAAGGCTGAGCGCGGCAGCCGGTGGATCATCATAGGGTTGGGCGTTTTACAGGATACAATAACGGAAGAGAATGTGCTCATATTGTGATCTTCAACAGTTAAGGTGACGATCTAAGTTAAAACCTCTACAACTTTTGCGGGTGCAAGCTCTTGATGAAAACGGGCGCTTGTGCGGATCATGATGAATGCAGATTTCACTTTCGACAGTCATCCAAAATTATCGTCCCGTCTGTGAATCGGGAAGGCTCTAGCATATTTCATTCAGGGAGGGGTTTATCTAATATGAAAAAAGATACAATGATCTCTCTCGACCATTTAAGCCCTGACAGATAAATATATCCTTGATGGCAAAATCCAAGCACGGACTAACGCTTGAGGGCAGACCATGTTTGAACTGCTAAGGAGACCTGGCAAGGCACAACTTTTTTTCTCCATCCGGCTCGTCAGACCAAAAACAGTCGATTTTATTTTTCATGATCGCGTAAAATCGCTTCATCTTTTGTTGCGCAGAACATATTTACGATTCGAAGGCCGGGATTATCAGACTTCAATTTATATCGATTTAACTAAGGCCACTCCGGTATGGGTCATTGATGCCCCTTTTGAATGAAAAAATTATTTTTCTTACTGATAGGAAATCACCTTATTGATTTTTAACGAATGTTAAGGAGCATATTGGCAAAGCATTTGAGTAATATTTTGTCAAAAAAAAGTAACCAACCTGATACACGGTATGATTTTATGAGAATTGTCAATTAAACATACATTTTTATGAAACACAATCATCACGAAGAAGCTTCTAAACATCATGAAGAAGCCGCCAAGCACCATAACCAGGCGCACCAACATAACCAGGCTGGCGAGCACGAAAAAGCTGCACACGAAGCGCAATCCGCTCAAGGCCACACGGAACATGCGAAGACGCATGCGAACGAGGCTTCCAAAAAACATGCAGAAAGACATCCATAAAATGTTTTTTGTTAAAAAAGCCATTTCTTAGGAAATGGCTTTTTCGTTTATAATTGCCGCAGCGCTGCTTTATTAGCGATCTATTTTCAATAGAAAAAGTGAGACAACCGCGGATCATGCTCTTTGTGATTCGTCGCTTTGATATTGTTAATTACAGCAATTGTATCACCTCAGAGCAGTACAGTGCATCTAACAATATATTACCCAAACCATTCGTAAATATCTGGAAGCAATAATTTAACTTTTGATTCAGTATTAATATCCCGCAGTATTTTTCCTTCCTGCAATTGTATGAGTCGGTTCCCATATTGTTGGGCATCTTTCAGATTATGTGTGATCAGCATAGTGGTTATACCAAAATCCTTATTGAATTTATCAGCAAGATTTAAAACTACACAGGCGGATTTTGGATCAAGCGCTGCAGTCGGTTCATCCAGCAGTAAAATATCCGTTTCATCCATAACGCTCATCAGTAGTGTCAACGCCTGTCTCTGACCACCCGACAAATTGCCCATTGGCTGGTTGATTTTATTTTCGAGGCCCATTCCAAGGGTTGCAATTTTATCAAGAACTTTTTTCTTAAAAGCCGCATCGGTGCCGATGGTCAGATTTTTCCGTTGTGTGCGCAAAGCTGCGAGCCTGAAATTATCCAATATTGTCAGATCAGGCGCCGTACCGTTATTAGGGTTTTGAAAAACGCGGGCTATCCATTTGCTTCGTTTATATTCAGGAAATTGGGTAACGTCTGTGCCATTTATCGTGATCGATCCGGAGGTAAGCTTTTCAGCGCCTCCGATAATATTAAGTAGGGTTGTTTTCCCGCTCCCGTTTGCACCGACAAGTACCACAAATTCACCTTTCTTTATCTGCAATGAAAGATTCTCTAAAGCAGTGAGCTCATTTTCTTTTCCTTTATGAAAAATCTTTCTGATATTTTGTAACGAAATCATTCTGTGTCATTTTAATGATGCTTCACTAAATCAACCTCTTTTTAATTGCCGGCTCACCCTTGGAAGCGCTACAATTAGCAAAACAAACGAGGCAGTGACCAGTTTCAGAAAATTAGGATCGATTCCCATTGCCAGTGTAAATGCAAGAACCATCTGAAATAAAAAGCTTCCGGCTAAAACGAGTACAATCTGCAGGCCAATGTTTGTAACGTTAATCCATATACGCAATGCATCTGCAATCAGTACGGATCCCAGACCTGTAATAACAATGCCGATGCCCATGTTTATGTCAGTAAAACTTTGGTACTGGGAAACCAGGAACCCGCTTAACGCAGTAAGTGCATTGGCAAGTGCCAGGCCGAGAATTTTAATAATGTCGTTATTGATACCCAATGATTTGGTCATAATGGGATTGTTGCCGGTAGCGCGCATGGCAATACCAAAATCCGTTTTCAATAAATAATTAAGTAAGAGGGTCAGTATAATAACGATAATGGCAGAAATAAAAAGCTGGTTGTACAGGTCATTTTTGAAGAAGGGAAATGAATTGAATATGGCAGGCGTATTGATCAACGGGATGTTGGATCTTCCAAGAATGATCAGGTTGATAGAATACAGGCCCGTCATTACCAAAATCCCTGCCAGCAAGGCATCAATTCTCAATTTTGTGTGTATCAGGGCGGTACAAATTCCCGCTAGTGCACCTGCAATCATGCACACCGGCAATACTGCCAAGGCTGGCCAGTGATGCATCAACAGCATAGCAGTGACCGCGGCGCCCAGTGTATAGCTTCCATCGGTGGTGATGTCGGGTATATTGAATACTTTCATCGTGATATAGATACCCATGGCCATTGGGCCCAGGCACAGTGAAAGTTGCAGGGCCGTCAGATAAAATTGACTCATTGAACAGGTTGAAAATTTGATGGGATGCTGATACCAAATTTTTTTGCGGCGGCAGGATTATAAACTTTTTTCCTGGCAATTACCATTTCCCAATGAAGGCCCACGGTGCTTTTTGTTTTTAAATAATTCGCTGCCTGTTTGCCAGCCTGGTAGCCCCATTGATAAATGTCTGCGCCGTATGCCGCTAAAGCGCCTCTTTCAACCAGCCCCGCTTCACTTGTAAAAATGGGAATGTTCTTTTTATTACACGATTTAAGGATCGTTTCAAAGGATTCGAAAACTATGTTATCCGGGTTTGCAAAGAATACGTCTATATTTTCAGATAGCAGAGATGCGGTGACCAGCTGCACATCTGCCGATGAATTTACAGGCTGAAAAACAAGATTAATATTGTTTTCACCGGCAAGCTTTTTTATACGATCTATTGATTCTACAGACTGCGGTTCTGATTGATTAAAGATCATTCCTACTGTTAATTTCCCTGATTTTGGCTTAATCACTTTTGGAATAAGTAAAAAGGAAGTGTCTATATAATCCAGTGTTTCACCAACTCCGAACAGGTTGGACGGAGGATTACCCTTACCGTCATTCACTTTCATTAGCGTTGGTGTAGGGGATACCATCATAAAGATGGGAATATCTTTTGTATTTTGAACAGCGGTAATGGTTGAAAGAGATGCATTGGCGGCAATAAGCGTTACTGGTTGCGAAACAAAATATTTAATTATTTGTGTAAGTGTAGGAATGCTTCCCTGCGCGTTGCGGTAAATAATTTTCAGAGTGCCTTTTTTCTCATCGAATCCTTCTTGTTGTAATGCATCAATGAACCCGATTTTTGCCTGTTCAATAGTATTGTCCTGGAATGCATCTGCAAAGCCAATCACGGAAACATTTGGATTTTTCTGATTACAGCATGCAACACTTATGGCAAAACCGAAAATAAACAGCCATCTTTTCATTGTTTTATTAAGATTAAGATCATTAAAAAAAATACTTTTCATTGATAGAAACCTGAAAGTGATTTCTGAAAACCGGAATCTAAAGTAAACAAATATTTTGTACTTGCTGTTATACAGGTTTTCATAACAATAGGGCTATGAAGGACAGGCGCAACCGATTGCAAATCTTATTGCCTATTCAAATAGCACGTCCATGGTTAGTTGATTTTGCACTAAAGTGTCTGCATAATTGTTTAATTCATTAACACCACATGATCTGCGTTGTTCGCAGACTTGGCAAGCTCCATTGATTTTTTTGCTGCGGTAATGGCGTGATTTTGTGACCGTTAAAATTAATCAGGGTCGTCGCCACTTTCGCGAACAAACGCTGCCCGCCTGGCGGCAGGCGCCACCGCATCCAGACCCTTGACCGCTTTCCAGATCACTTCGGTAAAGGCGCGGTCGGGTGCACGATCCTCTTTGGAAAAATCAAATTGTTCACTGATTTTCTGCCAGGCATTTTCGCCGGTATTTTTCTCATTGAGATCCACCCTTGCCGGCAGCGCCACAAATCCCGAAGTGTCTGCAGTTTTATTGAAGCATCGCCACAGGGAATTGGCGGCGGCATCGTACTGGCTCATCGGAGGAATCCCCAGTATGAGCTCAATCGTTCTTAACACCGACGATGTTGAATACATCGTGTGGTCGACAAAATTTCTTTTTACAAAGCCACCCGCAAGGTAGGCCGTACTGCGGTGGGCATCCACATGATCGGGACCATCCTGCGCATCATCCTCTAACACAAATACCACGCTTTCCTTCCAGACAGCGCTCCTGCTTAAATAGTCGATGAACATTCCAACTGCAAGGTCATTGTCGGCGCAATGCGCAAAGGGAGTAGGCCTGCCTTTGTTAAGGCCTTCCGTATGGTCATTGATAATCCGCAGGGTATTTAACTGCGGCAATCGATCGATGGCTACCAGTGAATCAAAATCACGCTTCCATTGGGTAACACGGGTGGTATCGCGCACATGCTGGTCCCAACTTGTGTAATATGTGCAATAATGGTCTTTGAGTACTGGGAGGTTGGGCTTGTAATCATCCGTAAATTCACCATATGTGCGGTAGCTGACGCCTGCACGTTTGCAGTGGTCCCATATGAATCCTTTTTTATTATTGGCGATTGCCCGGGTTCCTTCTCCGTCATAAGTACCTCCACGCCCGCCGTAGCTGGTCACCCAGTTCTTCTCCAGATAGTCATTGGCATATCCTCCCATGCTCCAGTTGTGCCCGTCGGCGCTCACTTCCCCATCCACATAAAAATTATCCAGCAACACGAACTGTTTAGCAATAGCATGCAGATTAGGGGTGATATTTTCACCAAACAATACCAGGCTTGTATCGCCATTGCCTTCTTTGATATCACCCAGCACCTGGTCGTAAGTCCGGTTTTCTTTAATAATATAAAATACATGTTTGACCGGCGAGCTGTCCCCTATGTGCCGGGGAACCGGGTTACCGGGTTCTCCTGCTGTAAACAATTCCTGGTTTTTGTGGTAAGGCGTATTATCATACACCATTTTGGAATAGAGACCCAGTTGTTTTTCGGTCGGCCTATCGATAATGCTTAAGGAGCCTTTAAATAATCCGCCTATATACTGCGATTCATACTGGCTGGTATCGCCCCGGTGATACCGCTTTCCTTGTTCATTAATCGGATCGGGCGCCAGTGGATTGGGTCTGGAAGTAAATCCCTTGCCATTACTGACAAATATTTTTTTTGCATTCACTTTAATGCTGGTCGGGTACCAGCCTACGGGAATAAATCCTTTGCCTGTGCTTTTTCCCGGTATGCTGACATCGAACACCGCCAGGCAATTATTGTCAGCATTGGCGATATACAACGTTTTGTCATCGTCGCCCAGCGCCACCGCATTGGTAGTTGATCCCGTTACTGCATCCGGATACAAGGCGGCATTGAGTGTTTCTATAACCTTGTTTTGCGGAATTTTAATAACTGATACGCTGTTGTCTTCCGAATTGGCGACAAAAAGATATTCCCCGTTTTTTGTCTGGCACAAATCGTTTGGATGAACACCAGATGGTATTTCGGCGGAAATTTTATTCAATGCAGTATTGTATACCAATACTTTGCTGCATCCCCAGCAGGAGATATACAATTTATCTTTCGCAGGTGATAACAGGCAGGTATAGGCTTCCCCAGGCAGAGATACTTTGTGCAATATTTTTTTGGAAAGAAGATCGATGACATACAACCTATTGTTGTCCTTGGTGACCACATACAGCAGATGCCGTGCATCATCCGCCTGAATGCCCGCAGGAGATATTTTCTCCGGCCATGGCGCACCCAGTCTTATGCTGTCTTTAAGTATAAGCTTGTTGTTTACAATGCCGTATTTTAATACCTGGTTTTCATTGCCTGCTGAAACCCACAACGCGTGGTCATGATCGGCAAACGTTAACCCAAGCCATGAGGTTGGAATGATAATGTTATCGAGTATTTTTTCTGTCTTGACATCGATCAGCTGGATCGATTGCGTACTTTGGCCGTTGTTGGTAACGGCCAGTAATTTTTTAGAAGAAGAAAAAACGATATTCAGCGGCAGGTCACCCAACGGTAAGCTTTTCCCTGCTGGCGACAAAGACCAACCATTAGGAAGGAGAAGGCGGGTGGCCGCCATCACGCGCGGTTGTTGTGCAACAGCTGTGGACAGCGATACTATCCCAAATAACAGGATGAAGATCAGGCGCATGTTGATTTTTGCAGGCAAAGTAGGCAATATCGAATAGACAAGGATTTAAGTCATGTCAATTGTGCATTAATTTCTGTTTAATATTAAAAAAATATACAGATCAGTCACCGGTATTTTAGCGGTGGGCATGGGGTGACGCCTAACTCGCTCCATTTGCATATATCGCATCTCCCGATTTACAGGTACCGCTTCGAAAAAAATTAATCAGTCGATTGGAATCTCCTCCTAAGCTGATCAAACTCAAAATCGGCAACCGTGATAACAGAACTTTGTGGTCAATATTGCAATCTAAAATTATGGAAGTAATTGACTTTTTGACGCAAACCGATTTGCAAATTGTGTAATTTGAATAAAGCCCGCAAAGGCGTTACCACACATAGGTGCCTACGGCGCCGCCAGCAAGCATGGAATTAAAAAGCCCGCCCTTATCCGAGACACTAAAGGTCTGATCATGGTCGGATTCATTTAATACGATAAGCGCCTTTTTGCCATCCGTATTTTTGAAAGCGACGTTAGGGAGACCGTTTATATCATTGGAAGCAATCCTTACCGCGCCGGGACGTACGAATTTGGAAGCATGCGCGATAATGTAATAAGCCGGATTCCTTTTTACGCTATTGACATCAATGGTAACGGCGCCAACACATTCGGTGCAACCGCCGGGAGTATGCGGCTCCAGCCTGGAATCAGCTGCAAGGTTCCACTCCAGCGCTACCCGGCACCAGTTCCGCATAGAGCCGATGATCACATTTTTAATATGCCATGGGAGATTCTCGCTCAGACGACCTGGCGCCCCCACCCACTGTTCCGTGAAGTATAAATTCTTGTCCGGAAATGCTTCATGCACGTAGGACAACGTATCGATGCTTCCTGCGTACAAATGAAAGGCTGATCCATCCACATATCGGGCAGCATCGCTGTCCCGAAAAATAGTTAGTGGATAATCCGGCCGGTCTGCATTGTGATCATACACAATGATCTTTGTGGCGATGCCGTGCGATTTGAACACAGGTCCGAGACTTTGCCTGATAAAATCCCGCTGTTCTTCCGGCAACATCAGCAGGCTGGGATTATTCCCGGGATGCAGCGGCTCATTCTGGATGGTGATGGCATCGATGGAAATACCTTCGGTCCTCATTGCCTCTATGTACTTTACAAAATACAGCGCATACGCACGGTAGCAGGTCGTTTTCAGGCTTCCTCCTTTTGAGCTGCCATTCGTTTTCATCCATGCCGGAGGCGACCAGGGCGATCCGAGAATTTTTATTTTGGGATTGATCGCCAATATTTCCTTCAGGACAGGAATAAGAAATTTTTTATCGGGAACGATGCTGAATTTTTCCATCAGTGTATCCGTTTCCCCTGCAGGCAGATCATCATACGAAAAAACCTGCGCATCCAGGTCAGAAGCCCCGATGCTGAGGCGGAGATAGCTGACGCCGATATTGACCGAATCCGTGGCAAACAATTCCTTCAGCAATGCCGTTCGAGAGGCATTGTCCATATTGTGCAGATGAAATGCGCTGCCACCCGTCAGGCAATAGCCAAAACCATCAATGGACTGATATACCTTGCCATCGTCAATGTTTATGTTTTTAATCGTATCGCTGGTTTTTGCGACTTTCACCGCATCATTCATTTTCTTAAATAATACTGACGCGCCAGGATCTGTTATCCAGGCTTCAACGCCAGCCACTGAGTCATGATCAGATGAGCTCACTTTTCCTGTGCAGCTAACCAGGGAAATAAATATAAAAAACAGGCCGATTCTTTTCATCATAAAATGATTGTCATTAGCGCTAGTACCCTTCATTCTGTACCAGCAAAGGGTTCAGATCGATCTGGGCTTGCGGAACAGGCATTATTAGGCGATAGGGCTGAACATTGTAATTCAGGTTGGCCCCATTGCTGTCTGTCTGCGCGTTCATTGTTGACAAGGCCTTTCCGGTCCTTAACAGATCAAACCACCTGTGTCCTTCAAATGCCAGCTCCAGTCTTCTTTCGTTGGCAATGATCACCCGGGCATCGTCTGGTCCAGAAGCTGTTTTATCGGCAAGACTTACCCTGCTGCGAACCTGGTTCACCAAGGTCATAGCGCCGGTGATATCAGCTTTTTCAACCAACGCCTCGGCTTTTAACAAAAGGATATCCGGCAGCCTGATGATATAAAAATCGTTTGTGCCGTTGTATGGATCATTGTACTTGGTGAGAAAAGGATAATCGCCAAGATTCCAGTGCGCATCGGTCCAGTGACCGGTGACGTCTGAAAAAGAGATGGAAGCATTTAAACGGATATTGTCTCCTTCTGCCCGGAAAGCATTCACCAGGTCATTGGAAGGCACATTGAATTTCTTCCAATCCGTGCCGATAAACTGGCTGGGGATCCAGTTGCCGATCACGCTATAGCCTTCATAGTTCAATTCCCAGATGGCTTCACTGTTGTTTTTATGATTATTATCCCACAGGAAAGTAAAATCCGTAAGCAGGCTATAATCGGGGATAGTGGCATCGCAATAATAAGCCACGGAATCCCAGTTAGGCGTCACCCTGCTTGCATACACTTTCGCAAGGGTGGCATTCACGACGCCAGTGGTAATGATGAATTTTGTGTCGGCGTCGCCTACCGGCCGCACACCCGACCTAGCAAACCACAGATCTTTCAGGATGGCATCATACACGGAATCTACCGATGACTGTCTCACAATAGTCGAACTAAGTAAAGACTGTGCATCCTTCGTGTCTGAAGGCTTCAGTAATAAAGGCGCTTTCCCATATAATCTCACGAGATCAAAATACGCGAACGCACGCATAAACCTGGCCTCGCCCAGTATTTGCTTTTTTCGTTCTGCGGTAAGCGCCGGGTCTGCGCATCTCTCCACCTGGTTAATAGTGATATTGATTCTGCCAATGATGCCATACGCATCTTTCCAGTCGCGGGCCACATTTCCATTCAGAGCATTGGCAGTGAAATTATCAAGAGTGATGTTATCGGTATTATCGCCGCCGGAGTAACAGTTGTCGGAGATCGCATCGCCATTGGTGATCCTGTCCAGCACATTAAACTCGAGCCCGTAATCATAGCCCCTGTACGTCGTGTAAGTACCTGCAATCTGAGCTTCCGCCTCGGTAGCGGAAATCGTGGCGTTGTCTTTGGTAGAAACAATTTGCGTTTCAGGATGTTTATCGAGAATTTTAGAACAACTGGTCATCGCCACGAGGGCTGTTAACATCAATGCCAGGCTGCATCTTGTATGTATATTTTTCATGACAATAATTTTTATTTCAATAAAATAATTTTCCTGCGCCTATAACAGGCCTGGTCATTTCAGTGATATATTCAGTCCAAACAACAGCATCTTCGACTGCGGATAAGCGCCGTAGTCCACCCCTAATGCAATGTTCCTGTTATCCGTGGCATTTCCGTTGGACGCAGTCGGGTTAGTTGCGGCATCGTTGTTTACAATTCCATAGGTACTTACCTCAGGATCAAATCCTTTGTATTTCGTGAAGGTGATCAGGTTTTGGGCCGATATGTACACGGAGGCCGCGCTTAAACCAATATGACTGACCCATTCCGGCTTAATGCGGTAAGCCAGCGTAATGGTTTTGAAACGCAGGTAAGAGCCATCTTCAAGGAAACGTGTGGATATCTGGGTGTTGTCATTGCTGTTGGCTTTAATCGCCGGAATATCGGTGATGTCGCCCGCGTTTTTCCATCTGTTCAGTACCGCAGTACTCTGGTTGCGCGAATCCTTCAGGCCTTCGGTTTCCACTCTTACGCCGTTGAAGACCTTATTTCCCTGCGAGCCCTGGATAAATATGGTGAGGTCGAAATTCTTGTAGGTAACATTATTGGTCATCCCGTACACAAAGTCCGGCTGGGCGCTGCCAATTAATTTCCGGTCGGAAGGTTTAACGCCCGCATAATTAACGGCCTTATCATTGGCGGTGAGATACAATTGATCGCCGGTGGCAGGATCAACGCCGGCAGACTGGTATCCATAGAATTCACCCAGTCCGTATCCCTGCACCAGCGCAACAGCATTGCCGCGTTCATAAATATTTCCATACGTATTCATGAACGTGATGTTGTTGCCAATGCTCGTTACTTTGTTTTTATTAAATGATATATTAACATCCGTTCCCCAGGTGAAATCCTTCTTCACAATATTTTTACTAGATACGAGAAACTCCTGGCCGATATTCTGGGTGTTGCCCATATTCAGCAGCACGCTTTCTACGATTTGCGAAGACAAAGGCACTCTTACCAGTACATTCTTTGTTTTCTTTACATAGAAGTCAGCAGACAGGGCCAGCCTTCCCTGCAGAAAGGACGCGTCCAAGCCAATATTTGTTTGGGTACTCGTTTCCCAACGCAGATCGTTTGATGCAATCGTGGCAGGGGTCACTGCGCCATCGGAAGGATTGATATTCATCAGCGATAAGTACTCGTAGCTGCCCACGCCTTCCTGATTACCGTTCTGGCCCCAGCCCGCTCTTATTTTAAGATCACTGATGGCAGAAATATTCTTCATGAAATCTTCTTCGGAAATCCTCCATCCCGCAGACACTGAGGGAAAAGTAGCCGTGCGGTTGCCGGGAGCAAATTTGGATGAGTTGTCCGAGCGGAGATTGGCCTGAAATAAATATTTGCCGTCAAAATCATAAGTAATGCGACCGAGGTAAGAAACAAGCGCCCATTCGTCGATGCTCTTGGCGCCAGGCTGCTTGGTTTGCGTGCGCATATACATTTCGTCCCAACGCTGATGCCGGTAAGCGGTATCAAGCTTGGTTCCGGAAATAAAGGTGCGGTTCCATTTGGATTCCTGCACCGTGTATCCGGCCAGCGTCGAAAAATGACTGCGTCCAAGTGTTTTTGTATAGGTCAGGGTTTGTTCGCTCAGCCAAACAGCCTGCAGATAGGTGGTTTGGTTGGCCTGTCCTTGCGTCGACTGACCGTAGGTGGTCAGGTAGGGATCGAGAAAGTAGTTGGACGCATAGTTCGTGTAATCCAGTCCAAAGCTTGAGCGGTACACAAAATTTTTCAGGAACCTGATGTCCGCCGCAACATTCGATACCAGCCTGTCGGTGACCGATTTGGTGTACTGGCCATCGATCGCGCCCAGCGGATTCTGCCACCCGGAGAATGGATTCAATCCAATTGTGCCATCGGCATTGTATCTCGGCACTGTTGGCGGCGTGGCCAAAGCCGACAGCACCACTCCGCCCCTTGCCACGCCCTGGTTATCGGTCACATTATTGTTGTTGCTGCGTGTCAGGATAGTCGAGGTCGACAGGGTCAGCCAGCTTGAGGGTTTGGTGGTCACGTTTATTCTTCCGGTCAGCCGGTCGAATGTTGCAGGCTTGATCATACCTACCTGGTCATTGTATCCGAAAGAAATATAGTGCTGTGTTTTTTCATTGCCGCCCGAGACGGACAACTGGTAGTTTTGCTGGTTGCCGTGCCTGAACACTTCATCGGGCCAGTTTATATTGGTCGCATTGACGAGCGAATCTGAAATAGCTCCATTACCCAGCACCTGGTTCGCATACGCCTGGTACTGCTTGGCGTTGAGCACGTCTAATCTTTTAGTCGGCGACGTTGTGCCATAATAGGCGCTGAAATCAATTCTCGATTTTCCTGCAACGCCTTTTTTAGTGGTGATTACGACCACGCCATTGGCGGCGCGCGTACCATAAATAGAAGCGGAAGCCGCATCTTTGAGAATAGATATCGATTCGATATCATTCGGCGTGTACGCAGCGATGTCCGTCATCGGAATACCATCCACCACGTACAACGGCTCGTTTCCCGCGCTGATGGAGGAGGAACCTCTCACACGGATCGTGAGCCCTGCTCCCGGCTTGCCCGAATTGGATACCACCTGGACTCCTGCAGCCTTGCCCTGCAGCGCCTCGCCTGCATTGACGATGGGCCGGTTAGCGATATCTGCGGCGGTTACGATAGACACCGATCCTGTCAGGTCTTTCTTTCTTTGGCTGCCGTATCCAACCACCACGATCTGGTCCATCTGCTTCGTGGCCAGCGCCAGGTGAATCGTCAGATTGGTCTGGCTGCCCACCGCTACTTCCTGGTTTTCATAACCCACATAGGAAACCACCAGTACTGCCCCATCAGGAACAGTGATCCGGAAAGCGCCTTTGCCATCCGTTGACACGCCATTGTTAGTGCCTTTTACCGTCACCGTCACTCCCGCCAGGGGCTGCTGCGATTCATCCATAACCACGCCAGTGATCACGCCCGGTTGATAGGCAACCTCTTCGCCCTTTTTTAGGATCACCACCAGCCCGTCTTCCAGGGTGCGATAGGTTAAGCCGGTGTTTTGAAAAAGCCTGTCAAGAGCCGACTCAAAACTGAGATTGTTAGCGGTGAAGTCGACCTTTTCATGCAATGACGCAGACAGATCATAGTTGTATAAAAACCGCACGTCGGCCTGCTTTTCGAAATCATGAAGGATATTTTTGATTTCCGTTTGCTGCACCTTTAGTGTTATTTTTTGCCCATACACTCCGGCGGCATGGATCTGATACGCGGCAAACAAAGTCAGGAACACGATCATTTTCACTTCAAGCACACACTTAAGTGGCAACCTGTGGCGCCACCTGGAATTAGAGCACATCTTTCTCATACATTTGAAAATTTGGATTTATAATAGGAAGCCTCCATTCATTATCGATTACATCCTGTTTATTTCGGCCGGCCTTTAAATATTTCGATGTCGTTTCCATTAACGCTGTACTTAAAGTCGGCGGTCACCTGGAGCGCATCCAGGGCCTGTGTAATGGTTTCATTTTTGAACACCCCTTTGAACTGGTATTCAGCGACTGTTTCGTCCCTTAAGTGGATATTGACATTGAACCATCGGTCCATTTTCACTGCGAGCTCACGAAAGGTATCGCCATCAAAAAACAACCTGTTGTATATCCAGGAGGTCTCTTTCATGACACTGTCGGGAAGATTTGGGGCAACAGCAATAATCAGCATTTCCTGAGGCATGATTTTACCTACGGCCAGAAGCCTCATGCTATCGATCGATTTTGTAAACACCAGCTTTTCGTAAGGCTGAAGAATGATCTTTGCTCCGCCGGGTTCATTTGCCTTTACGACTTCCACGGAGCCGCGCATCAGCGTGGTTTCCGTGGTGGGTTCCAGTGGGTAAGATTTCACATTGAAGGCGGTCCCCAACACTTTGATATCGATGCCCCCTGCATGCACAATGAATGGCCGGTTGGCGTTTTTCACTACATCAAAAAATGCCTCCCCTTCCAGTTCCACTTCTCTCAAATGCACATTAAAACCTTTTCCATAAATAATTCTGCTGTCTGCATTGAGCCATACTTTTGTGCCGTCGGGCAGGATAAGCCTTGAGCGGGCGCCGATTTTGGCTTTCACTTCGTTCTTATGGATGGGGGCGAGCGCCGTATAGCGCTGTGGATTATTCCGGGGGGGAAGATCATACAGGTAGATCAGCGTCGCAATGAATATCACCGCAGCCGCTGCGCTCCAGGCGTATATTTTCCTGTAGCGGAATATACGCGATGGGGGTAATAAAGATATTTGTTCCGGTATCTGTTCATGTATTCGTTCGCGTATCTGTTCGATGAGAGGGGCTTCCTCATCGGCCAATGCGAGAATATGATTGAAGTGATCGTCGTCGCTGTCTTTCGGCTGTGAAGATGGGCTGGGGGTCCAGAAATTAGTCAACAGATCAAAAAAGTATTGCCGCTGCGGATCATTTTCCAGCAGCGCGAACAGTTCTTCCCGTTCGGCTGGCGAAGCCTCTTTGGATAGATACCTTGACATTAAAACGGCCAGTTTCTCGTTAAGCATAAACAATCATTGACTATAAGACAGCAAAAACGAGAGATGACCTTAAAGAAAAATAAAATATCAGGAGAAAAGCAAATGCCCTTTCATTTGTTCGCTGATGCGCCTGACGGCGATGACCATTTGCGCGTCCACGGTATTGACGGAAATATGCAGAATGTCGGCCACTTCCTTGTATTTGAGCGCGTCTTCCCGGACCAGCTTAAAGATCATTTTGCAGCGGGGAGGCAGCTGATTGACGGCGGCCTCTAATTTTCTCAGCAGTTCCCCTGTTATCATCTTTGTTTCCGGGTTCTGTTCCGCCTGGACGTGTATGTTGATGAAATCGAATGGATCGGTGAGTTGTTCTTTTGCCTTTTTGGAGAGATAATTAAGCGAAGAATTCTTGACTGCCGTATACAGGTAGACACTGATATTTTTGATGTTGCCCGCCTGCTGGCGGTTTTTCCAGAGCTTCACAAAGATATCGTCGACCACTTCTACGGCCATCTCCCGGCTATTCAGAATGGCTTTCGAAAAGGCAATGAGCCGGTGCGCATACTGGTCGAAAAGCTGCCGGAAAGACTGCTGGTTTCCCGAAGCAATACCCTGCTGTATCAATGCATTTTCCTCCTGAGGACTCAAGATACTCATGGCTGGCAAGTGATCGTTAATCGAAAAGTAAAATTAGGAAGAATAAGGAAGATTCGATTGAGAGAAGTTTTGAACGACAATCCAAGTCTCCCTGTTAATTCTTATGAAATTTCGTTATAATGTTGCAGTACGCGGAGATCAGGAGCAGCACACAATTTACCTTACTTCCTATCCAGCTCGCCAAGTAGTTTACAAATAAGTAAGCGAGCGTAAAGTTAAAAAGGCTATATCCGTCAATTCATAATTAACATAACACTAGTTTCATATGGCATTTGGTGAATCATTTCCTGGCCGTATACGGTTGAAATTTCACCACAGCATGTTTTATCGGTTTCAATGACTGCAGGTAGACGTAAATGGCACCGAGGTCATAGTCGGTCATTCCCGAATACACATACCACGGCATCATCGTTGTAAATTCCTTGCTCATGTCCACAGGCCGGTGTGCATAAGTGGAATCCCGATAGGCCGCGAATCTATTCACAAACATCTCTTTGTTCCATGTGCCTGTTCCCGTTTCCTTATCAGGGGTCAGGTTGGCCGTGGTGACCAGCCCCACGGGGAGTTGGAAAGATCTTCCGCCGGCGAAATAAAAAGCTGTATCAAATTGTCCTTTCTCAAAGGGCGTATGGCAATCCCTGCATGATGCAGCGGTGACCATGTATTTGCCGTAAGCCACCACATCGGAGGTGTCGGGCCTTTTTGAAAAAACGGCCTTTACAGGTATCGTGTTTACGATAAAATTCATGGGGAAATCATACTGGCTTTCCGGCACCTTGTTCTCCACTGGTGGCAGGGAGCGGAGATAGCAGATGATCGCTTCAATGTCTTCAGGGTCGAGCGTACCATAATTTCTGTGGGGCATTACTGGAAATATCGGTTTCCCGTTTTTACGCACTCCGGTGGTAATCGCACGAAATATTTCGCCATCTGTCCAACTCGAAATTCCCGCAGGGGTGATATTCGCCGCATAGATCACTCCGGGAAAGCCCATCGTCCGATTAAATTCCTCGCCGCCTTTGCCCAGGTTGTCAGGCATCATCGGTCCGGCATACATCTTCCAGTCTCTTGTACTATGACAATCCATACACACAGTGACATGGTTGGCGAGATATTTCCCGCGCTCGATCTTTTCAGTGGTGGAAACAATCTTAATGTCGGGGGCGGCCCCTACATTCGGAAGAAACGTTTTGATATAGAAAGCGGCACCAAGAATAATCAGCACTATAATGCCAAGCAGGATGCCAGAAATCCGCAGGACTTTTCGCATAAAAAAGGGTTTAAAGGGGGTAAATAAGCCCTAAGATAATCATTTCTTGCAATTTGTAAAACCGGCCGATAAATATCTCCTTTGGAAAAGTTGGTCATTTTAAAAAACCAACAAAACTTAAAGACAAAACCTGATAAAAGCCCTGCCGGTATTCCATTATACCGGCCTGTCCAATTAAAAAAAGGGCAACTTCATATAAATCGATAATTGTAACATTATACCAAATATCAAAAATATCGTATTACAGCCAACCACAAATTTGTAAGATATTTGAAATCCAGAGCTACGAAGCTCATTATACATTTTTTATTTTAAATACCTAATTCCTACAAAAATGGAAAGACGATCGTTCATTAAAAATTCCGCAATCATGTCGGCCGGTGTGATGCTCTATCCGGGATTGAATACAAGAGCAAATAGCGCTGCTCCTGTGAGGGTGGGCATCATTGGCTGCGGAAACAGGGGCACCGCCGTGCTGACCGCAATGTCTAAGATCGCCGGCGCCCAGGTGGTGGCCATGGCGGATCTTTTTGAAGACAAGCTGCAGATGAAATATCCCGTTTTCAATGCACTTAACATGGATAAAAAGTATCCCGCCATAGACAAATCGAATCTATACTATGGCCCGTCCGCTTACCGGAATCTATTAAGTAATAAAGACGTCGATGCCGTGCTCATTTCTTCTCCGGCCTATACCCATCCCGGATTTCTGATTGCTGCCGTGGAAGCGGGCAAACACGCCTATTGCGAAAAGCCTGCGTCGATCGATGTGGAAGGATGCAAGCAGATCGCGCATCTGGGCCATGTCATCAATGGAAAAAGAAGCGTCGCGATAGGCTTTCAGGTGCGTGTCGCCTCGGCCTATTCCGAAATGCTGAAAAGGATTCGCAACGGCGATATCGGCGACCCGGTTACCGTGCAGCTTTATTACCTGGCATCGGCGTTGCCAACCTACACGTCTGATGAAATGTCTTATGATGAGCTCAGGATTAAAAATCATTTCCACTTCCGGGAATCGTCAGGCGGAATTCTGCTCGACCAGGGTGTGCACATGCTCGACATCTGCAATACGGCCCTTCAGAGCCACCCGGTTAGCGCAATAGGAAGAGGTGGCAGGAGCTCGGACAAAGTTTTCGGGAATGCCTGGGACAATTACCAGGTGATCTACCAATATCCCAAAAATGTCCAGGTCAGCTTTCATTCCACGCAACTCGGAAACACCTGGGGCGACGTTTGTGCCAGGTTTATCGGCACAAAGGGAATTGCAGAAGCACACTACAGCGGCGGCGTATTTATCGACGGTGACAATAAATGGGATTCCGGCGTGGCGCGAAGCAGTGCGCGGGTGACGGACCAACAGAAGGCAGCAGGGGTTTTCCTGTCCGCCCTGGATGACGCCGACGGCAACAAGGCCAAAAGTTTCATCGACAGTATTCAGACCGGTAAATATCTAAATGATATTCCACAGGCAGTAGATTCCACGCTTACGGCTATTTTAGGAAGGCAGGCGGCAGAGAGCGCCAGAGAAATTACCTGGGATGAAATGAATTTCAATAACGAATCCATTGATCCGGAACTTAATTTATCACAGTTCAAAGACAAGCCCAATGTCAGAACTAAATAGAAGAAGATTTTTACGCGCCGGTGCCGTTCTTGCCACCGCCCCTGGCATCCTGTCGACACTGGAAAGCAGCGGAAGCAATGCCATTGGCAAAGCTCATAATATTTCCGTTGGCATTATCACGGACGCAAACAACCCCGAGGAAGACCTGAAAGTAGTGAGCGGCTATGGATTTTCTACCTGCCAGATCAATGTCGCGGAATACAGTCCTGAACTGGCTGCCCGTCTGAGGGAGTCGTTTAAGAAATATAATATTCTGCCGAACACGATGATCTGCATGGGTCCGGGCAACTACGTGTGGGATTTCAAAAGCGGTCCCGAGACCATCGGGCTGGTGCCTCCTGCATTTAGGAAGGAACGCGTGGAAAGACTGATGAAAGGCATCGACTTTTGTAAAACGGTCAACATCCCGGCCGTACACGCCCACTTTGGCTTTATTCCTGAAAATCCTACAGACATGCTGTATGGTCAGTTTATAGAAACGATAAAACCTGTGGCGCAATATGCCCGTCAGCAGGGCATCAACGTGTTTTTTGAGACCGGTCAGGAAACACCCATCACGTTACTGCGCGCCCTTCAGGACATTGGCACCGACAATTTATTTGTCAATTATGACACGGCCAACCTTGTGATGTATGGAAAAGCCAATCCCCTCGATGGCCTGAAAATCCTAGGGAAGTATGTCCGGGCGCTCCACGCCAAAGATGGCATGTATCCTACCAATCCCAGCGAGTTGGGCAAGGAAGTGCATATCCCAACAGGAGAGGTGGACTTTCCGCGGATCATTGCTACCCTCAAGAAGTCCGGCTTCACCGGCAGCCTGATCATTGAGTGTGAATTAAACGGAGACAATAAGGATTATATTACCAAAACAAAGAGATACCTCGAGGACCTGATCGCCCGCGCATAGGTTGATGGTTATTGGCCGGGTTTGTTGAATGGGCATAGGCAATCCCCTTTCTCTATTAAGTAACCCTATTTCGCGCCTGAATTTCTCCCAAATATGTTTTAAAGTCTGATCTCATCAGCGTATAAGCAATAATAAAGATGATTTACTGTCATTCCTTTCTCGCTAATAATCCATAGAGCCATTGATAAACTTCGCAGTTTTTCATAGTTTGAAAATTGCCGGAATTCAATAACGAAAGAGTGAAAATGATGTTCGGCTGATTCTTTTGCAACCTGTTAGGGTAAAGCGGAAAAATATTTTTTAAATTGTGGAACTAAAAACAGGAATAGGGTTTCCGGCTTTAGGAGACACAGGAAAACCTGTCCGTACCCCATTGGCTGATCACCAATTACAATTGACTGCTGCTAGACTGCAATGTTCTGGTTGCGCACGCAGACATCATTTCACAAGAGGTTCGGTTATTGGAAAGATTCTATTGAAGTTTATTAAAGAGATTAAGCGGTAAATAGAGATTGCGGATAATTTACAAAAATTAGATCTATTTAAAAAAATTGCTTAGAAAAAGCAAATAATTGAGTTAGTTGAACGAATTTTTATTAAAAGCATCCAGGGATAGAACTAAAATGAACAAAATGGGTTAAGATTTTATGCTATTGCTGTAAATAAATTTAATATTTATGTCTTCGCTTGTACAAGAAACCACCGCATTGACAGGGTTCAAATATTGAGAACTGATATAGTATAATATTATTTTTTTATTTGGGTAGGCAGATAAAGTTAATTAGAGCAAGATTGAAAATGAAACAAAGCAGTTAAAAGCGTTCAATATGGTTGTGCGATTGAATTTTCAGTTATTACTGCTGTTGTGTATCATAACAGTTACCACTTCCCTGGAGCAAATAAAAACTTTTGTCGACAGCATGGGGCATCGAATGAATTTTCTTGTGGCGGCAGAGGATAGCAATTTTATGGTGGCTGGCTGGCTCGATGCTTCGGGAGAGCAGGATAAGGGCATCCCCAGGTCTTTTGTGGTGAATGCAGAAGGAAAGGTGGCCTGGATGGGATACCCTAAAGAGCTTGATGAAGTTTTGCCCAAAATAGTGAACAATACCTGGGATATAGAAGAAGCATTGGCGAAACGGAATTTGGACAAGCACTTAGAACAGTTGGATGATTCAACAAATTACGAATTGATAAGGTATGCGAGCGATCCTTACAAGCCGGGTGATCTTGGGAAACCGGATTCAATCCTTTTAGTGATTAATGAAATAATTAGAAACGAACCAAAGCTGAAATACGCACCCTTCATTGCTCCTAATACCTTTTCTTCGTTAATCAAAACGAACCCGCACGAAGCTTATGAGTATGGTAAAGTGGCGATGGTGACACCTACCTATGAGGATGCTCCCTATCTTCTCATTATTAACGCAATCGAGTGGCATTCAGACAAACTAAATCTTTCGGCAGAAATTTACCAGTTAGGTGCTGAAGCTTACCAGGTGAGAATTGATCAAATTCTCTATCCAGAAATTGTTGATATTTCCAAGCTTTATAACAAAATGGCAGAGTGGTATTGGCATGCAAACGATAAATCAAAAGCGATACATGCACAGCAAAACGCTATTGAAGCGCTTAAAAGCAAAAAAGACTTTTCCGCGATCAAAATGACTGTATTTAAGTCCCGGCTTAAGAAATACAAGAGCATGTAGTAGGGAGACGGAGATTTTTCTCCTTATGCTCCAAATTTCCAATTCAGTTCACTGCTGATTTTGGGAGGAGGGCAGTTATGCTGATATTGATGTGATGTATGACGATATTCGCTTTGCCGGACCACAAATTATCCGACTAAAAAAATGGACAAATGATTACATCAGATTTTAAAATTATCTTTCCGGCAGATCAAAACCCTAGCGCAGTATTCAATACCATCAATAATGTTCGCAGATGATGGTCCGAAAATATTGAGGGCTGTACAGAGAAGCCAAAACAACTAAACGCAACAATAATTATGAAACAAATATCCCTGGCGCTTTTCTTCACAACTCTCATATTTTCATCCTGCAATGAACCCAAAAAGACCACTAAAATAATTTCAACAGTGAAAACATCAAGTCCTGTTGAAAACAAAATAATGATACCTTCTTCCACCTGCTATATCTCTGCAACCGGAAGGGACACTGTTAAATTAAAAGTGGAAGTATTTCCCAACGTTGTTACCGGAAAATTAACCTATAAGTTTTATGAAAAAGACAGCAATAAGGGTGAATTTGACGGGCGACTTTATGGCGATACGTTGTTGGCAGATTATACATTTATGTCGGAAGGAAAAAGTTCTACCAGGCAGGTAATATTTTTAATAAAAGATGATATCGCTGCTGAAGGTTATGGAAATATGGAAGAGAAAGATGGAAAGATGGTGCTTAAGAATGTTAAAGATGTAACTTTTGGAAAAGGGTTGGTGCTGAAAAAAGTGGAGTGTGGCGAGTATTGAAAAATACAATCTTCGTTTATAGTAATCAATTTTAAATTATTAAAAAAACAGCATGACCAGACATTTAATCAAGTCAGTATTTCCCGTTACAATTGTTTTACTGCTTATAGGATGCATTACATCCAATAGCTATGCACAAACAAAGGATTCGTTGTTAAGAGTATATAATAATGAAACCATCCACACGTTTGGGAATTTCTTTATAAAGGGGGGTAAGCAACTGAAATTCCGGGATTTAAAACCTGAGTTTAATTCAGGTATAACAAAAGACTTATATCAAAAAGCAAAAGGCGACAGGGTTTTAGGCGGTTTTTTTACAGTTACAGCAATAGGGGCTTTGGTTACAGGCATCATTGTAAAGAAAAATAATAACACGTTAGGCAATGTTTTGTCGGGGTTTGCGATTGGATTAAACCTAGGCAGCATACATTTTCGGAACAAATCCAACCAATTATTGGACAGGGCAATCTGGCACAGAAATAAAGAAATTTTATTTGGTGTCCGGTAATGCCTGCTATTTCTATACTGTCTAATGTTAATGAAACAAAGGCTAATGTAGTAAAAACAATTATCGGTTGCCTCTTAAATCGCTACCGTAATTAAAAATCAAACGAATATTTAGATTATTAAAATTCATTCAATATGAAGAGCATTAGTTTAGTTTTTATTGCAGCGTTTGCGATGTTTGCTTGGTATTCAGCAAACGCACAAAGTAGTGCAACAGATAATATTGTCGTAAAAACGGAGGCTGGCAAAGTATCTGGCCAGCTTGTTAACGGCATTGCCATTTTTAAGAACATTCCGTTCGCGGCGCCACCGGTTGGCAATCTTCGCTTTGCTGCACCTGTTAAACCGGTACCCTGGGATGGCATCCGGGATGCCATTAAATCCGGTCCTACAACGCCTTTTCCATTGCCCAAAGAAGGTGACATTGATGACAAACCCACACTTGGTAATGGCTGGATTAAAGGTGATGATTACCTTACTGCTAATGTGTGGACTCCGGATACAAATGCTAACCGCTTACCTGTAATGATATATATTTATGGAGGCGCATTTGTTTTGGGTGCAAGTGACGTTCCCCTGTTTGATGGAACCAATTTTGCCAAAAGAGGCGTAGTGATGGTCTCTTTTAACTACCGTTTGGGTATTGAAGGTTTTATAAAAATAAAAGGCGTACCCACAAACATTGGAATCCGCGATCAGATAGCAGCGCTGAAATGGGTGCAGGATAACATCAGCGGCTTTGGGGGCGACCCTGGAAATGTTACCATCTTTGGTGAATCTGCCGGAGCAATAAGTGTGGGAATATTACTCACAAGCCCTGCCGCTAAAGGATTATTTAAGAGGGCAATCATGCAAAGCGGATCTGGACAGGCGGTATTTAGCGGGGAGCAGGCAGACAGGATTGCGGACCAGTATGCAAAAACGCTTAACATAAAAAATTCAAGAGATGCCTATATGAAATTTACACCTATGGAACTTCTTGCATCACAACCTAAGGTAACCCCTAAAATGGTTAACCTTGAAACGGAAGACTTTCCCGATCCTTCGGGCGGGGTAAGCTTATTTCTTCCTGTTATTGATGGAGATATTATTCCGGATATACCATTAATAAATGCAAGGAATGGCGCAGGGGCAGACTATGATTTGTTAATTGGATATAATACAGATGAGATGAATTACTTTTTAGTACCGGCAGGGTTGATCAAAAAAATTAAATCCAATTTTATATTGACTCTTGCCGTTAAAAAAATACATCCAGCGCCATCAGCATTGATTGCAGTGTATAAAAAAGCGTATCCCGAAAAGAAGCCCGGAGAACTTTTTTCTGCCATTCTAACCGCTTACAATGCGCAAGTACCCGCTATCCGTTTTGCCAATGAACATTCCTTAAAGGGGAAAACGTATATGTATGAATTTGCGTGGCCCTCTTCTGTTGCCGGCGGAATCTATGGCGCTTATCATGGCCTTGAAATTCCTTTTGTTTTCAATAACCTGGATATCGTTACAGGGGAAAATGGGATGCTGGGGCCTAAGGGCGGGCCTCTTGAATTAGGCAATAAAATGCAGGATGCATGGGTCGAGTTTGCTAAAACAGGCAGCCCTGGTTGGGATGCCTACAATACTACGGACCGCAAAACAATGCTCATCAATAAAACGTGGCAATTGCAAATTAACCCGCATGCTAAAGAACTTACTTCCTGGGATGGAGTAAGGGGACAATAAACAGACAAATATCATCATATAAAAAAGGGGTAAAAAACAACATCAATTCGATTTTCAGTAACTGATGGTCGTATTTATCCAGCATATCCAGTGCATAGGTATAATCAGTAATTATTTTTAACAACTCCGTGGCTTCATCAGGCGGAGCATAGGGAAGACATTCCTGGACACCAGCGAATATCCAGTGACAATAGATCACCAGACAAACCCGCATCCTGTCCACGCAAAATATCATTCAAAGAACAGTACAGACTTGATGGCATCGTAATGCCTTGCATTGGTGGCTGATTTTAATTCAACAAGATCTGCATCAGTTTTCGCCGAAGCAGGGAATGCCCGGATTTTATATTCATACCGATAACCATTTATTGCTTCAACATGATCGAGTTAATGTCGAACCTTTTTCGTGAGAATTGTTTAGGTAAGATACGAAACGTCTACGCTCCGGATTATGACTTTGTAAAAATAATAATATACTCTTCAAAAGAAAAGAAACGATTTCGCTTAAACCCGGTCGTTTCCTTTAATATTCCGACCTGGACAAAATCTGTAATTATTTAACCATTTTGACGCAAGCAATAATAACAGAGTACTATTCTAACCCGATAATAAAATAAATTAATGAGGGATAAAATTTACCATGTTTTACTTCAATTTACTTATAACAATACAGTATATTGAAATGCAGTGCTGACAAAGGGTTTAGAGAAACTTGTACAATTTGGAAACGCAGGGTCCTCATCAACTTTACCTATGAAGAAGTGGA
>Ga0209512_1000314_pt1 | contig 89382 bp, 69 predicted proteins | sample frozenSSSSmetaG_FD_184142 | JGI IMG/M metagenome (GOLD analysis project Ga0209512, IMG submission 184142) | Glacier valley bacterial and archeal communities from Borup Fiord, Nunavut, Canada, to study Microbial Dark Matter (Phase II) -... | ecosystem: Environmental > Aquatic > Freshwater > Ice >...
GTGACGTCGACCTCGAAGGTGCCTCACTGCCATCACCGGCCCGCGACCGCCACTACTAGGGTGGACTCATGACTCGCGTAGCAGCCATCGACTGTGGCACCAACTCCATCCGCCTGCTCGTCGCCGACATCGTGGACGGCCGTCTGACCGACGTCGTGCGCACGATGACGGTCGTGAGGCTCGGGCAGGGCGTTGACAAGACGGGCGAGTTTGCGGCCGACGCTCTTGAACGCACCTTCGCCGCCGTCGACGAGTGTGCCGCGCGGTGCCGTGAGCACGGTGTCGAGGCGATCCGCTTTGTCGCGACGTCGGCGACGCGTGACGCGAAGAACCGGGACGTCTTCCTCGATGGTGTGCAGTCACGCCTGGGGGTGACCCCCGAGGTCATCACGGGCGACGAGGAGGCCCGCCTGAGCTTCCGAGGCGCCACGTCCGTGCTCGATGCGAGCCACGACGCGCCGTACCTCGTGGTGGACCTGGGTGGCGGCTCGACCGAGGTGGTGCTGGGCACTGACGCGCCCGGGGCCGCCCACTCGATGAACATCGGCTGCGTGCGCATGACGGAGCGCCACCTCGTGAGCGATCCGCCCGAGCTGGATGAGATCGCTGCCGCGGTGAAGGACATTCACGCGGCGATCGACACCGCGTTCGAGGGCGTTCCCGTCGAGCAAACGCGCACCCTCGTGGGCCTCGCGGGCTCGATCACCACGGTGACCGCCCATGCGCTTGGGCTGCACTCCTACGACAGCAGCAAGATCAACGGCGCTGTCCTGCCGATCGACGCCGCAATGAAGGCGTGTGACGAGCTGTTGCATGCCAGCAGGGACTCCAGGGCCGCTCTTGGATTCATGCACTCGGGCCGGGTCGACGTGATCGGAGCGGGTGCGCTGGTGTGGCACACGCTCATGGGGCGCGTGCGCACCGCGGTCCAGGAGGCCGGCGGTCAGCTACCGTATGTGGTCACGAGCGAGCACGACATTCTGGATGGCATCGCGTTCTCGGCGGCAGACCGGGTCGCATAGGGCGATAGTCTGTCGCGGATTAGCCCCCGTAGCCCAATTGGCAGAGGCAGCCGACTTAAAATCGGCACAGTGCGGGTTCAAGTCCCGCCGGGGGCACTGTTCATGACGATGCGTGACGCGGTCGCGGTGGCGTCACGAAAGCGGTCAGTTTAGATCTCGACCACGATGCGTCCGGTGCCGCGGCCCTCGAGCAGCTCCGCGGCGGCGTCCTGAGCATCGGCGAGCTGGACCGTCCGCGTGACGGAGTCGAGCAGTCGTGGGTCCAGGTCGCGCGCGAGGCGTTCCCAGGCGTCGCGTCGCAGCGCGGGCGCCGTGTGCACCGAGTCGATTCCCGTGAGCGTGATGCCGCGCAGGATGAAAGGCAGCACGGTGGTCGGGAGCTGTGCCCCTGCCGTGAGTCCGCACGTGGTCGCGACGCCTCCCGCCTTAAGTGTGGCAAGCGCGTTGGCGAGGATCGCGCCGCCCACGCTGTCCACCACCGCGGCCCAGCGCGGCGTTCCGAGGGGCTTGCCGGCCGCGTCGACAGCGTCCCTGTCGATCACCTCAGACGCGCCCAGCGCGCGGAGCCTGTCCCCGAGGGTGTCGACCCGTCCTGTCGCCGCCACCACCTCGTAGCCCGCACGGCTCAGCAGGGCGACCGCGACGCTTCCTACGCCGCCTCCGGCCCCAGTCACGAGCACGGGGCCGCCGTCGGGGGTGATTCCCTGGCGCTCGAGCGCGAGCAGGCTGAGCGACGCGGTGAACCCGGCCGTGCCGATCGCGGCCGCCTGGGAGGGCGTAAACGCGTCGGGGACGGCCACCAGGTCGTCTCCGTTCACACGCGCCATCGCGGCGAGGCCGCCGTTCAGGTCCTCGCTGAGGCCCGCCCCATTGAGGGTGACGACGTCTCCTGGCTTCCACGTGGGGTGGGTTGACGTCACGACCTCGCCGACGAGGTCGATTCCCGCGATGAGCGGGTGGCGCCGGGCCACTCCGGGCTTGCCGTGCAGTACGAGCGCGTCCTTGTAGTTGATTCCGGAGAACCAGACCTTCACCGTCGTGTCGAGGTCGTCAAACACGTCCAACGTGACCTGCTCGAGGGCGGCTGAGCTCACCCTGTCTTCTTTACGGACAACCCAAGCGGGGAACATGGTCATGTGTACGGCCTTTCCAAGGAGTGCGTGGCTTGGCACACTCCATCACGGGACTGGACCCCTTAGTGTGCGCCTAAGGTCCGTGACGGGGCGCAAAGAAGCAGGAATCCTGGGCAGGCCTGGCTCGTTACACTGTCAGGCATCTACTTCAGGAGACAACGTGTCCAACCCCGTTTTCCGCAACGCGCAGGGCTTCAAGCAGGGCTCACCCGTCAGTTTTGAGACCCCCTCGATCCCCGGCGTGACGCCCCTTGACGACCGCATGTCCTTTGACGGCACCATCGTGAAGGCCGCGTCGCTGTTCCTGCTGGCCGCGGCATCCGCCGTGCTGGTGGGTATGTTGGCGCCCGGTCTGGCGATGCCCCTCATGGTCGTCGGCTTTGTGCTCGCCCTTGTGGTGATGTTCACCACCAAGAACGGCCCCAAGCCCGCGCTCATGGCCACCACGATCGCCGTCTACGGCGGTGCCGTCGGTGGAGTCTCGGTCTATTACGAGGACGAATTCGGCGGGATTATCCTGCAGGCCCTCATCGGCACGGCCGTGGTGTTTGCCGTGTCGCTGCTCGCGTACCGCTCGGGCCGCATCCGCGACATGGGCAAGGTCAACAAGTTCCTGTCGATCGCGGCGCCTGCCTACGTGATCTTCTCCCTGATCAACATCGCGATGGTCTCGTTCGGCGGCTTCAACATGCGCGAGGTGGAGATCGGCGGCTTGGGCATCAACCTTGGCTTGGTGCTCTCGCTGTTCGCGATCGCGATCGGCGCCTTCATGCTGATCTCCGACTTTGACTTTGTCGCCAACGGCGTGCGCAACGGACTGCCGGCCAAGTGGGAGTGGACCGCCGCCTACGGGCTCGTGTTCGCGATCATCTGGATCTACCTCGAGATGCTGCGTTTGATGAGTTACCTACGCAGGTAGCAGTGCCACAATGGTCGGGTGGCTCACGTAGATCTCCCGCTCGACCAGCTCCGCTCGTATGCCCCCGATGTGCGGGAGCCTGACGACTTCGACGCGTTCTGGGAGCACACGCTCTCGGAGGCCCGCGCGGTCTCGGGGAACGTCGAGGTCACTCCCGTGAGCACAGGGCTCGTCCACGTCGACGTCTTCGATGTGACGTTCCCTGGCTTTGGCGGGCATCCGATCAAGGCCTGGTATGCCAGGCCTGCGGGCGCGATTGCGCCGCTACCGTGCATCGTGGAGATCGCGGGTTACGGCGGCGGACGCGGCCTGGCGATCGAACACGCCTTGTGGCCCTCGGCCGGATACGCGTACCTGATCCTCGACACGCGCGGGCAGGGGAGCGCGTGGGGCTCGGGCGGCGACACGTCCGACCCTGTGGGATCCACGCCCGCGATGGATGGCTCGATGACCAAGGGGATCCTCGACCCCGAGGACTACTACTTCCGTCGGGTCATCACCGATGCCGTACTCGCGGTCGACACGGCGAGGGTCCTCCCAGGGGTCGACGCTTCGCGGGTCGCGTTCAAGGGTGGCTCTCAGGGCGGAGGCATCACGCTCGCCGTGGGCGGCCTGGTCCCGGACCTCGTCGCGATCATGCCCGACGTGCCCTTCCTGTGCCACTTTGAACGGGCCATCGCGATGGCCGACACGACGCCCTATCGGGAGATCAGGCAGTATCTTGCCGTGCACAGGGACGTGACGGAACGGGTGTTCCGCACCCTCAGCTATGTGGACGGCGTCAATTTTGCCAAGCGCGCCACCATGCCGTCGCTGTGGTCCATCTCGCTCATGGACGAGATCTGCCCTCCCTCGACGTGCTTTGCCGCGTACAACCACTACGGGGAGCGCAGCGGCGCCACCAAGGACGTCGAGGTGTACCCGTACAACGGCCACGAAGGGGGCGGCGCGCATCAGCTCGCGCGCCAGCTCGCCTTCATGGCCGAGGTGCTCGGCTAGGCGTAACTCACCTGGCAGAAGCCGTGGTTGCAGTAGCCGCCGGGGTTCTTGAAGAGGTACTGCTGGTGGTAGTCCTCCGCGTAGTAGAAGACGCCGTCACCGGCATCGGCCGCCGGCGCGATCTGCGTGGAGATGGTGCCAAAGCCCTTGTCGCTCAGCTTGGCCTGATACGCGTCGCGGGAGGCAATCACCGCCGCGAGCTGCTCGGGTGTGGTCGTGAAGATCGCGCTGCGGTATTGCGTGCCGACGTCGCCGCCCTGACGGTTGGGCGTGGTCGGGTCGTGGTTCTCCCAGAACGCAGCCAAGAGGGTCTCAAGCGAGACCTTGGCGGGGTCGTAGACCACCTGCACCGTCTCGGTGTGACCCGTGAGCGACGTGCACGTCTCTTCGTACGTGGGGTTCTTGGTCCAGCCACCGAGGTAGCCCACGGACGTCGAGTACACGCCTTCCGTCTGCCAGAACACCCTTTCGGATCCCCAGAAGCAGCCCATCGCGACGTAGAGCACCTCGAGCCCCTCGGGCCACGGGCCCGTGAGCGGGCTTCCGAGCGTGAGATGAGCCTCGGCCACGGGCATTGCGGCCTCGCGCCCCGTGATCGCCTTCTCCTTGGACACCATCTGAGTCTTGTTAATTCCGAGCATGGGTGACACCTCCTGACCCTTTAACGTCGTGGGCACCGCATCCTGTTCCGCGCGCGCGATACGCTCTGAGCATGCCACGTGACACTGAGGTTCCCGACGACCACACGCGAGCCGCGGTTCCCTCCGAATGGGATGCCGGCGCCCTCGATGGCCCTCTCGACAGCGCACCCGAAGACGTCACGAGCGAGGTGCCCGAGCCCCTGCGCGTGGCCGCAGCCTGGGCGTGGCGACTGATTGTCGTCGGCATCGTGCTGATCGCAATTTTCAACGTGCTAGCGCTCCTGAGCCCCGTCGTGCTTCCGCTCGTGATTGCGCTACTCATCGCCGCGCCGCTTGAGCGATTTGTGAGCCTGCTGCAAAGGCTCAAGATCTCGCGGACCATGGGCGCCGCGCTCACGGTGTTGCTCCTCCTGACCACCGTGGTGGGCCTCGCGACCGCGGTCGGAGCGTCGGTCGTCGCGGGGTTTGGCGACCTGCGCGATTCCGCCTCGCGTGGCTTCGACACTGTGGTGAACTGGCTGGTTGATGGGCCACTCCATGTCTCGAGCGATCAAATCAACGGCAGCGTCGACCAGATCATGTCGACTATGCGAGACCACGCCTGGGGCCTCGCCTCGGGCGCAGTGAGCGTCACGAGTACCGTCGGTGCGCTCGTCGCAGGCATCGTGCTCGCGCTCATCTCGCTGTTCTTCTTCTTGCGTGATGGCAGCCAGATGTGGGGCTTTTTCGTGGGGCTCGCGCCGCGGCGTGCTCGCCAGAGCATGGACAGGGCCGGGCGCGCGGGGTGGACCACACTGGGCCACTACACCCAGACCTCGGCGTTCGTTGCCATGGTCGATGCCGTGGGAATCGGCGCGGGCGCCTGGATCCTGGGTGTGCCGCTCGCGCTGCCGATCGCGATCATGGTCTTCCTCTTCAGCTTCATCCCGATGTTCGGTGCGGGTATCTCGGGCGCCGTCGCGGTCCTCGTGGGTCTTGTCGACGGGGGATGGGTCACCGCGCTGCTCATGCTTGGCATCGTGCTGTTCGTCCAGCAGACCGAGGGAAACATCCTGTACCCGTGGCTCTTTGGGAAGGCCGCGGCGGTGCACCCGATGGCCATCCTGCTCGCGGTGGCCTCGGGCACTTTGCTCGCGGGACTCCCAGGCGCCGTCATCGCGGTGCCCATTCTCGCTTTCTCGGTGGCCTTTGGGCGCGGACTGCATGCCGAGTTCGTCCTCAACCGGGACAACGATGGCCCCCTCACCGGTCAAATTCCGTTGCTCGCGGAGAAGTCGATGGACGCGATCCGCAAGGCCGCGCGAGTCACGACCACGCAGATCCGCGTGCGCAAGCGCAAGCCGCGGCGTTAGCCGGCGCCGTGCCGCAAGCAGGCTGACGTGGATTGCCACTATTACAACGAGGCTAGGTGTCGTTCGTGCACGCTGATCGAGACTCCGCATGCGACGCAAATCGCGACCAAGCGCGCCCAGCTGGAGAGGCTCGTCGCCGACGCCCGGCCACACGCGGCGGACCTGATCGAATGGCTTGAGCCGTTCGTCAGCGCGGAGTCGGGATTCAGGACCAAGGCCAAGTTGGTCGTGGGCGGCACCGCCGACGCTCCCACCGTGGGCATCCTGGACGCGGGCGGTCGCGGGATCGACCTGCGCGATTGTCCCCTCTACGGGCCTGAACTGGCCGCGGCCTTCCCCGTGGTCGCGGAGTTCATCACGCTCGCGCGCCTGGTGCCGTATGACCTCTCGACGCGGGCGGGCGAGCTCAAGAACGTGATCACGACCGTATCGCCCGATGGCGAACTCATGGTGAGGTTTGTGACGCGCTCGACCGAGCCGCTTGCGCGCATGCGCAAGCACCTGCCGTGGCTACTCGGCAGGCTCCCCAACGCGGTCGTCGTGACGCTCAACATCCTCCCGGAACACAAGGCAGTGCTCGAGGGTGAGAGGGAGATCGTGCTGACCGAGCGAGATGCGCTCCGCATGGACCTGGGCCAGGTCGCGCTCAGGGCGCGCCCTCAGAGCTTCCTCCAGACGAATACCGACATCGCGCGCCGGCTCTACGCCCAGGTTGCCCAATGGGTCGACGAGGGCCCAGCGGCCACCGTGTGGGATCTGTATTGCGGAGTCGGAGGCTTTGCGCTCTCCTGCGTGGGCGAGGGGCGGGCCGTCGTGGGAGTCGAGTCTTCCGAGCAGGCTGTCCTCGCGGCGCGCGAGAGCGCCCACGAACTGGTCGAGGCAGGCGTTCCCGGCGCGCACGGCGTCGAGTTTGTCGCGGCCGACGCGACCGCCTGGATGACGGGCAGGGCGGCTCCCGACGTGGTCATCGTGAATCCTCCGCGCAGGGGCATCGGCAATGACCTTGCGGGGTGGCTCGAGTCGAGCGGGGTCAGGCGCGTCGTATATTCGAGCTGCAACGCCGTGACGCTCGCGAAGGACCTCGCCTCGATGCCGTCGCTTGTGCCAGTGCGCGGCAGGCTGCTCGACATGTTTCCCCACACCGAGCATTACGAGGCGGTCGTGCTCCTCGAGCGCGCGTGAACCCCAGGCGGCGAACCGTCTAGCCCGTGAAGGGCTCCACTGCGAGAACCTCGACGGTGACCGCGTTGCCGTTGGGGGCGGTGTACGACGTCTTGTCGCCCACCCTGTTGCCGATCAAGGCCGCGCCGAGAGGCGACTGTGCGCTGAACACGTCGATGTCGGTGCCTCCCGCAACCTCGCGAGAGCCCACGAGGAAACGCATCTCGCGGCCGGCGACGGTGGCGGTGACGACGGAGCCGGATTGAACGGTGCCGTCGCCCGCATTGGGCTCGCCCACGTGGGCGCTCTCGAGAAGGGCGCGTAGCTGTTGGATGCGGGCCTCTTGCTTGCCCTGCTCCTCGCGTGCCGCGTGATAGCCGCCGTTTTCCTTGAGGTCACCCTCTTGACGGCGCTCGTCGATCTCCTTAGCGATGGCCGTGCGGCCTTCACCAGCGAGGTGGTCATACTCCTGTTGCAGGCGGTCGAAGGCCTCCTGTGTGAGCCAGGTCTGGTCCGTCATGCTTCACATCCTTAACCGGGGAATAGTCCAGGATATAGAACGGCCTGGCAAGGCGCCAAACGCCTTATGAATCTGTCTCGCAATAATGCACCACCACGGTGTTCGCTTCTTCCGTTGTGGTGAGGTCTGCCGTGAGGCGTTGAGACTTTCCATCCGCCACATCGATGTGTTGGATCGCGATGCCAACCTCGGCAAAACGGGAGTTGAGCGCGCGCAGGTGGCACGTGACGGGGGCGTCTGAATAGAGATACACGTCGTAGGTAACCGTCGCCTCGGTAGGCGAGACCACCGTGTAACCGACGTCCTGCCAGCGCACAGGCTGGTCCGAGAAGCCCCATCCCCACCAGGCGGCTAGCGCAGTCGCGGCCGCAAGCCCGCCGCCAACTGCCCATCGGGCGCGAGTAGATAGACGGGGCCTGGAACCGGCCTCGTCTTCCGCGGAAACGTCAATGGGCATCGTGAGGCAGGATAGTCCCGGAGGAGCTATGGATTCGAACTTTTACGACATTGGTCCCGGTTGGGCCGCCTTTGTGGCGACCTTCCTGCTTGCCACCGCGGTCATTTTGCTTGCGCGCTCGCTCAACAAGCACCTGCGGAAGTTGCGCCTGCGCGCCGCCAGCGAGGCCGAGGCTCAGGCTGCCGCGCGCAAGGGATCAACTCTGGGCGTTGAAGACGGCGATGGCGGCGGCAATGTAGTGGCAGATGAATCCGGCGACGGTGAGTGAGTGGAAGATCTCGTGGAAGCCGAAGTACCGAGCTGACGGCCCTGGCCACTTAAATCCGTAGATGGCAGCACCCACGGTGTAGCAGACGCCACCCGCGGCGATGAGCCAGACGACGGCGGGGCCGCCCGCTTCGTAAAACGGCTTGATATAGCCGATGGCTACCCAGCCCATCGCGACGTACAGCGGCGTGTAGAGCCAGCGGGGGGCGTTGAGCCACAGAATGCGAAAGAGCATCCCCGCGATGGCTCCGACCCACACGAGGACGAGCACGAGGATCCGAGTATTCCCTTCGAGCAGGATCACCACCAGCGGCGTATACGTTCCTGCGATGATGAGAAAAATGTTCGAGTGGTCCATGCGGCGCAAGACCGCCTGGGCTTTGGGCGACCAATTTCCGCGGTGGTACACGGCCGACGTGCCAAAGAGGTTGACCGCCGTGAGCGTGAAGATGGCCGATGAGACCCGACCCGCAAGCGTGGGCGCAAACACCATGAGCACCATGCCTCCGATGAGCGCGAGTGGTGCGGCGCCCAGGTGCAACCAGCCTCGTAGAAGGGGCTTATCAATCGTGGGCCATTCCTCCTCAACGACGGGAGTGAGGTCCTCTGCGGTCGCGGCTTTTTCCATGTACCTACGTTACCGTAGGTTTGCCATTTTGGATCGAGAAGTAGCATCGTCTTCGGAGGTTCGACATGGGAATGCTTAACGCGCTGTACCGCTCGTATGAGAAGGTGCTCGCGCGCGATCTCAAGTCGCGAGGAGTCGCGCCGTGTCACATCGGCGTGATCCTCGACGGAAACCGCCGCTGGGCAAAACAAAGCGGCGAGACAACGGCTCATGGACATCGTCGCGGCGCGGACAAGATCACCGAGGTTCTCGAGTGGTCTCAGGAGAGCGGCGTCCAGGTCGTGACGCTGTGGATGCTTTCGACCGACAACCTGTCACGCGACCCCATCGAGTTGGGCGCTCTTCTCGAAATCATCTGTGACTCGGTCGAGGAGCTCGCGCGCGACGGTCGCTGGAGGCTCCAGCACGTCGGCGACGCGTCGTTGCTTCCCGATTGGGTGGGGGAGCGGCTGAACGCCGCCGTCGAGGCGACCGCGAAGGCGACCGCGCTGCACGTCAACGTCGCGGTGGGCTACGGAGGGCGACACGAGATCGCCGCGGCCGTGCGTGCGTACCTGTTGACAGGTATCGACGAGGGCCGGTCACTCGAAGAGATGGCCGAGGGCTTCTCCGTCGAACACATCGCCGAACACCTGTACACCAAGGGTCAGCCGGATCCCGATCTCATGATCCGCACCTCGGGCGAACAGCGACTCGGCGGCTTCTTGCTGTGGCAGAGCGCGAATACCGAGTTCTACTTTTGCGATGCGTACTGGCCCGACTTCCGAAGGGTCGACTTCCTGAGGGCCCTCCGCAGCTACTCCCAGCGTGAGCGCAGGCACGGCCGCTAAAGGCGATTTCCCGCTTTGCGCGTGAGCGCGTGGCCGTCGATGTCGAACATGTGAACGGCGGCGTGTTGCGGTGTACCGGTGTGAGAGCCGGGCTAGCGTCGACAGCGTGGTAGATACCGTGAGGCCCCAACAGGGGCCCACCTGACCCAACGCCGTAGGGCGTTGGCGCCCTGCGGCCTGACACCGCCGGGAGTATCCGTGACCGAAACTCGTCCCCTCATCGTCACCGATTCCGCCATTGACACCACGGTGCGCACCTTCGTGCTCGACACCTCCGTGCTTCTCTCGGATCCAGGGGCGCTCAAACGCTTCGCCGAACACTCGGTGGTGCTTCCGATCGTGGTCGTCACCGAACTCGAGGCCAAGCGCGACCATCCCGAACTCGGCTATTTCGCGCGTTCGGCGTTGCGGGCCCTCGACGAGTTGCGGGTTCAGCACGGCGCGCTGTCCAGGCCGATCCCCGCGAATGAGGCCGGCGGCACCTTGCGCGTCGAGCTCAATCACACGGACCAGGACGTGCTCCCCAGCGGCTTCCGCCTGGGGGACAACGACACCCGGATCCTTGCGGTCGCCGCGAACCTGCGGGCCGAGGGGCACAGCGTCACGGTCGTGTCCAAGGACCTCCCGATGCGGGTCAAGGCATCGGCCCTTGGCATCGACGCCGAGGAATACCGCGCCGAGCTTGCCGTGGATTCCGGGTGGACAGGGATGCGCGAGATCCAGGTGGACGACGGGCTGATGTCTCGGCTCTGGGACGACGAGATGGTGGAGGCATCGGCGACAGCGGGCTGCGGCGAGGACGTGACCGCTCTTCCCATCCACACGGGGTTGGTTATCCACTCCGCGAGGGGATCGGCCCTCGGGCGCGTGGCGGCGGAGGGCACGATTCGGCTCGTGCGCGGCGATCTCGAGGTGTTCGGGATTCGTGGCCGGTCGGCGGAACAACGCATCGCACTGGATCTGCTGCTCGACGAATCGATAGGCATCGTCTCGATGGGAGGTCGTGCGGGGACCGGAAAGTCGGCGCTCGCGCTGTGTGCGGGTCTCGAGGCCGTGCTGGAGCGCCGCCAGCACAAGAAGATCATGGTGTTCCGCCCTCTGTATGCGGTGGGCGGCCAGGAGCTCGGCTATCTGCCCGGCTCCGAGTCGGAAAAGATGAACCCCTGGGCCCAGGCGGTGTTCGACACGTTGGGGGCGGTGGTGAGCCCCGAGGTGGTCGAGGAAGTCATGGCGCGCGGACTGCTTGAGGTGCTTCCGCTGACCCACATTCGCGGGCGGTCGCTTCACGACGCGTTTGTGATCGTCGACGAGGCCCAGAGCCTCGAGCGCAACGTGCTGCTCACGATGCTGAGCCGCATCGGCCGCGACTCACGGGTGGTCCTCACTCACGACGTCGCTCAACGCGACAACCTGCGCGTGGGTAGGCATGACGGCGTCGCCGCGGTGATCGAGGCTCTCAAGGGGCACGAGTTGTTTGCCCACGTGACCCTTGAGCGCTCCGAGCGTTCGGCCGTCGCCGCGCTCGTCACCGACATGCTTGAGCGCCTGGACCTCTAGGGCGTGGGACCTCCCCGAGATGACTAAGGGCCGATGCGGGAGAACATCCCAGCATCGGCCCCCGGTCGTGTCGTGCTGTCGCTAGATGCCGAGTTCCTGCAGGTAGGGCTCGAGCTCGTTCCAGTTGACCTCGTCGGGACGGGACTCGTCCCAGATCTGCAGGTAGCGATCCCGCTGCTCATCGGTCAGTGCGTTCCACTTGCGCATCTGCTCCTCCTGGTCCAGGTACCAGTAGCCGACGATGCGGTAGAGGCTGTGGTGGCGCGACCAGGTCTGCCGCAGGAAGGCCCTCGCCTTGCGAGACTGCGCGGACTCGCATGCGATCCACACGTAGGTGGCGTCTGCGGGGACGTCGAGGCGCTCCATGGCGCTCACGAGAGCGGACGGGCCGCGGCCGTTGCCTGACACTCGCCACTCGATGGTGACGCTCGCGGGGGATGGCAGTGCGATGGCGTCGTCGGCGCTGATGAGTTCGACGAGCACGTCGAAGGACTCCTCGGGGCTCGCCTCTTCGAGGATCCGTGCCACGGCGGGCAGCCCGGTCGCGTCGGCCAGTAGGAGGCGGCGGGTGGAGCCTTCCGGAGCGCCGTAGTAGCCGTGAGGGGTGCTGATCGCGACGGTGTCGCCCACCTGGGTGGTCTTGGCCCACGTGGATCCGCGGCCGTGACCGTGGGTGACCACGTCGATGTCAACGCTCGGCACCGAGGGGTTCCAGCGCCGAATCGTGTAGTGACGGGCGATGTCGTGGTCGTCTTCCCACCCCTCGGCCGGGTCGGCATCGGGGATGTGGACGTGGACAAACTCGTCGGCCTTGCCGGTCGACTCCCACTCGCTCAGCGAAGGGCCCGTGAGTGTGACGCGGCGCAGGTGGGGGCTGAGCTGCTCGGTGGCGGCCACGGTGACGATAAACGAGTCGGACATGGTGTCTCCAAGAGGGGGAAGGGAGGGGGCCTGTGCGGGAGGCGCCGGACGTGGGTCCGGCGCCTCCCTGTCGGGCTTAGGACGCGGAGGCGTCCTGGTACACGGTGACCTCGGTGGCGGGGTCACCGTCGAGAGCCGCCTCGAGCATCGGGACGAAGGCGCCGAGGGTGTACGAGATCGAGGACGGCGAGTTTGCGAAGAACGCGCCCTCAAGCACCGAGTCGGTGAGCCAGACGCTGCCGCCCACCTTGCTCACGCCGAGTGATGCGAACAGGGGCAGTGCCTCGAGCGAGTCCTTGCCGGTCGGGTCGGTGGCGACCTGCCACACGATCGAGTCGAGGCCGCTCAGGACATCGAGCTTCTCGGCGCTGATCGGGAGCCATGCGGCATCGGTGCCCTCGATCGAGGAGACGTCGAGGCCGAGGCTCGCAAGGAACTGATTGCGGGTGTCGGTGGCCGCGTAGACGTAGGCCTGACCCTCGTAGTAGCCGCCCACCTGCGACGTGACGCCCTCCCATTCGGGGTGCGCGTCACGTACGGAGGCGAACTCGGCGTCAATCGAGGCGCTGATCTCCTCTGCCTTGTCCGAGGTTCCGGTCGCGGCGCCCAGGAGCGCGAGCTCGTCGTTCAGGCTCACGCCCCATTCGACGGTCGCGTTGCCGTCGGAGCCGGTGGCCGGACGGGTGATCACGGGCGCAATGCCGGAGAGGAGGTCGTACTCCTCTTGCGTCATCTCGTGGTTCGGGTAGGTGGCGACGATGAGGTCGGGCTCGAAGGCCGCGATCGCCTCGGCGTCGTACGCGGCGCTTCCGGGCTCGAACGTCTCGGGCTCGGCTCCGGCGGCGATGCGGTCGGCGTCGGCCCACGGGCCGGTGCCGTTGTCGTAGCCCTGCCAGCTCACGGGGACCGCCACGGGGGCGACGCCGAGCGCGTACAGGTATTCGTGCTCGTGAGAACCGAGCGTCACGATGCGCTGCGGCTCGGAGTCCAGGGTGACCTCGCCCATGACGGTGTCGAGGGTGACAGGGAAGGCCGCGTCGGTGGTCACTGTGGCGTCGGCCGTTGCGGTGCTGGTCGTCTCTGTGGATGCGGTGTCCGATGAGCAGGCCGCGAGCAGAAGTGCCGCGGCTGCCGCCATAGAGATGGCGGAGGTGCCGCGAGTAATGCGCTGATGCATGGATTTCCTTTGGTAGAGGTGGGTAGTGCGGGTCAGGGAACAGGGGGGCGCCGAGGTGCGGTGATGGTCATCACGAGCCTCCGGGGCCCTGCGCGGGAATGACGATCGGGGTACCGGTGACGGGGTCGGTGAGCACCCTGGCGTCGAAGTCGAACACGTCACGCACGAGGGCCTCCGTGAATACCTCGTGGGGCGTGCCCGCGGCCGCGATGATGCCTTCGCGCATAGCGATCACGTGGTGGGCGTAGCGGGCGGCCTGGTGGAGGTCGTGCACCACCATGACGATCGTGCGGCCCTGGCGTTCATTAAGCCGGTGGAGGAGGTCAAGGACCTCGTACTGGTGCGAGATGTCCAGGAAGGTGGTGGGCTCGTCGAGCAGCATCAGCGGGGTGTCTTGCGCGAGCGCCATCGCAATCCAGGCGCGCTGGCGCTGGCCGCCGGACAGCTCGTCCACCACGGAGTCCTGAATGCCGGTGAGATTGGTGGAGTGTAGGGCGCTGAAGACGGCCGCCTCGTCGGCGCTCGACCACGGGCGCAGCATCTTCTGGTGTGGCGTGCGGCCGCGTGCCACCAGCTCCTTGACGGTGATGCCTGCCGGCGCGATGGGCGACTGTGGCAGCAGGCCGACGCGCCGCGCCACCTCCCTGGTGGGGATGCGGAAGATGTCCTCACCGTCGAGCAGGATGGCGCCCTCCGAGGGGGTGAGGAGGCGGATGAGGGCGCGCAGCAGCGTCGACTTGCCGCAGCCGTTTGGCCCCACGATCGCGGTGATGCGCCCGTCGGGAATGTCGACGTCAACGCCGTGAACGACGGGTGGGCCGCCGTATCCGATGACGGCCTTACGGGCCTCGAGCCTGCTCAAGAGGTACCTCCTCGGGATGATCGCCACACCAGCCACAGCAGGTATGGGGCGCCGACGGCGGCGGTGAAGATGCCGACGGGGAACTGAAGTGTGGCCGGCATGAGCTGCGAGGCCTGGTCTGCGGTCAGCAGCATCGCGGCGCCCAGGAGTGCCGACGGGATCAGGGTGACGCCGGCGTTGCGCGTGAGGCGCAGGGCAAGCGCGGGGGCGACGAGCGCGATGAAGCCGATGGGCCCCGTCACCGCGGTTGCCGCGGCGGCCAGCAGCACGGAGCAGGCGGCCAGCACCGCGCGCGCGCGGCCCACCCCAATGCCGAGCGCACGTGCGGTGTCGTCGCCCATCTCCATGGTGCGCAGTGCTCGCGCGTTCCACAGCACGAGCGGCGCGATCACCGCGAGCACGAGGTACGCGACCCGCACGTGGTTCCACGTGCTGCCTGTCGTGGAGCCGACGAGCCACGCGAGGGCAGAGCCTGCCTCGTGGACGTCCATGCGGGTGAGGACGTACTGGGTCACGGACTGGGCCGCGAAGCCGATGCCGATACCGGCGAGGATGAGGCGAAGGGGCACGATGGAGCGGCGCCAGGACAGCAGCAGGATCGCCAGGGCCGTGGCGAGGCCTCCGGCGGCGGCGCCCGCGGCGATGACCCACAGCGAGGACGCGGTGGTGAGCCACATGGTCAGGACAGCGCCGGTGCCAGCGCCCGCGCTGATGCCGATGAAGTCGGGCGAGGCAAGCGGGTTGCGCGTGAGCGATTGAAGGATCGCGCCCGATAGCCCCAGCATCGCGCCCACCAGGAGTGTGGTCAGGGCTCGCGGGGCGCGCACCTGGCCCACGATGAAGTCGCCGGGGGCGCCCACCGAGATGCCGACGGCGGCCTTCAGGGAGTCGATCACCGACACGTGCGCCTTGCCGACTACCAGCGCGAACACGAACAGCGCCGCGAGGACGGCGAGGATGACCAGCCCCACCGCGAACGTGCGGCGGTGGGTGGTGATACCCAGAGGGCCAAAGCGAAGGATCCTCACAGCTCGACCACCTTCATGCGCCGCGCCATGAGCGCGAAGATGAGGCCTCCGATGAAGGCGGTGGTGATGCCGACGCCGATCTCCGAGGGCGGGGCGATCAGGCGGCCGATGACGTCACACACGAGCACCAGCGCGGCGCCACCGAGCGCGCTGACGACCAGTAACCACGGCAGGGATGCGCCGACGAGCGCGCGGGCCAGGTGCGGCACGGCGAGGCCCACGAAGACGATGGGGCCCGCCGCGGCAGTCGCCGAAGCCGCCAGGAGGGTCACGACGAGGATCACGACGACTCGGATGGCCCCGATGCTGATGCCGAGCGCGCGTGCGGCGTCCTCGCCGAGTGCGATCGCCTCCAACTGCCGTGACACGATGAGGGCCACGGCGATCGCGACGAGAACGATAGGGACGAGCGCTGTGATGTCGTCGGCGGAGCGTCCGGCGAGCGAACCCGCAACCCAGAGGCGGTACTGCTCCAGGGTCGCGTCGTCCACCAGCAGTACCGCGTAGGTGATCGAGGTCAGCAACGTGGCGAGCGCCACTCCGGCCAGCGCGAGGCGCACGGGGGCTCCGGCGGCGGCGCCGCGGGCGCCGATGGCGTAGACGATGACGGCCGCGAGGCCCGCGCCAACGAACGCGACGGGCACCTGGGCCGCGAACCCGCCGGCCATGCCGGTGGACAGGGCGATGACCACCGCAAGCGACGCGCCGGCGTTGATACCGAGCAGGCCGGGATCGGCGAAGGGGTTGCGTGTGAGGGCCTGCATGAGGGCGCCGGCGATGGCCAGCGCCGCGCCAGCGAGAACGCCCACGACGGTGCGGGACAGGCGCAGCTCGCGCACGATGAGCTGCTCGGGGTCGTCGGGGTTCAGGTGGAACAGCGCGTCCCACACGGTGGTGAGATCGATAGCCCGCGCGCCCAAGGCCAGGGACAGTCCGATCGCGATCAGCAGCACCACGCCAGCAAGGGCTGCGGTGAGGGCGCGCCGAGACATCTTGCTCCTTCATCAGGGTGGGCGGCACGCGACGGCGTGGCGGTAAGGCTTACCTAACCTAAACCATCCTGACGGATTAACGCAACGCGCTTGTGCGCTAAATGGGTGGCGCTCCGTGGCTTACGCGAGCACACGAGCACGCTAGTGCGCTTGCGGTCCCTCACCGGATGCTGTCGCCGTGTCTATCTCGTCGGCGGGGCACGAGTCATCGGGAACTGCTACGTCGAGCCCGTAGAGGGTGCTGAGCGCGCTGAGGTAGTCGTCGGCGCGGCCCGATTCGGCCAGCTCTTTGGCGCGCACCGTAGGCCGATGCAGGAGGGCCTTCGCAAAGTGCCTCAGGGCCGCCTCGGTGGCAGCGGCTTGGGCGCGTTCGTCCGGCGAGGCATCTATCGAGGGACGCACGTGGGCGACCTCGCGTTCGAGCAAGCCAAACACGTGCTCGCGCAATGCCACGATTGCGGGATCCGCAGCCCGTCCGGTCTCGCCGCCCGCGTAGCGCGCCACTGCGTGCGCCACGATGGCCCGTGCAGATTCGAGTGCCGCGACGGACTCGCTAGGCGCATGGGTCTGCACATCTTCGAGACGAACTACGTGCACGTTGCGCAGGTGGTCGACACCCGGCGCCACGTCCCTATGGAGTGCGAGGTCGACGAGCGTGAGTGCGCGCTCGCGGTCGCCCACGGCATGCGCCACGAGCGTGGGGGTGAGGACGATCGATTCGCCCCCCGAGCACGCGAGGACGACGTCCGCCTGGTGCACCGCTGCCATGAGCCCGTCGACGGTCACCACGTCGATCCCGTGGCGTGCCGCAAAGTCGGAGGCCCTGCCCGTGGGTGAATGGACACCGATCACATGAGCGCCGCGTCCCCTCAGCATGCCGATGCCCGATTCGGCGAGGGCGCCGGTTCCCACGATCAGGGCGTTCGCGCCGCTCCAGGACACTGTTTCGTCGGCGAGGTCAAACGCGACAGACATCACGGATCGCCCCGACGTGCCCAGGCCCGTGGAAGAGGCGACCACGCGCGAGGTGCGCAGCGCGGACTGAAAGAGGCGATCGAGGGCAGGGGACAGGTGCCCGGCAGTGCGTGCGCCATTGTGGGAGCGGCGCACCTGGCCGGAAATCTCGCGCTCACCCACGACCATGGATTCAAGGCCAGAGGACACCGACATGAGGTGCTCCACGGCGTCGTCTCCCTCGTACGCGACGAGGGCCGCATCGATCGCCGCGACGTCGAGAGAGGTGAGCGAGGAGAGGGTGGCAATGACCTCGGAGCGGGCGGCATCGAGGTCTGTCACGTCGAGGTAGAGCTCGAAGCGGTTGCAGGTGGGGAGCACCACGGCGCCGGCGACGGCGGTACCGACGACGGCGCTTCCAAGCCGATCGGCGCCAACACTCAACTGTTCAACAGTGTTGAGGTCGCCATTGTGGTGGCTGGCCACGAGCGCAAGCAATGCCATGCCTTGATTCTGTCACGCCCTCGCAGTGAGAGAGAATCGACGTATGGCACTTCACCTTGACACGAGTCCCGACGCCGCCGGACAGGAGGGCTCGCCACTTTTGCGGGCCCTGCGAGGCGAACGCCCCGAACGAACCCCCGTGTGGTTCATGCGGCAGGCAGGTCGCTCGCTTCCCGAATACAGGGAACTGCGCAAGGGCGGCACGATGCTCGAGGCATGCCTGGATCCCGCTCTGGTAGCCGAGATCACCGCGCAGCCCGTGCGCAGGCACGGCGTGGACGCGGGGATTCTGTTTAGCGACATCGTGGTGCCGCTGCTGCTCGCTGGCGTTGATGTGACGATCGAGCCCGGTGTGGGGCCCGTCTTCGCCTCGCCCGTGCGCACGTCCGCCGATGTGGCCGCGCTGCCACGGCTCGGCACCGCGGCGGACCGCGGCGACTTTGACAGCTCCCTCGACGTGGTGAGGAACGCGGTCGTCGCCTCCCTTGGCCTGCTGGGAGACACGCCGCTCATCGGGTTCGCTGGGGCACCGTTCACCTTGGCCGCTTACATGGTCGAGGGCCGTCCCTCTCGCGATCACCTTGAGGCGAGGCGGCTCATGATTGCCGACCCCGAGGCCTGGGACGCGTTGATGGAGTGGACCGCCGATGCGGCGGGGCTCTTCCTGAGGGCTCAGGTGCTCGCGGGCGCGAGCGCGGTCCAGCTTTTCGACTCGTGGGCAGGGTCGCTGCCGCGCGATCGATACGTGGCGCACTGCCTGCCCGCGTCGACGCGAGCCTTGGCGCACGTCACGGATCTGGATGTGCCGCGCATCCACTTTGGTACGCACACGGGTCACCTGCTCGAGCAGATGAGGGACGCGGGAGCCACCGTGATGGGCATTGACGTGACGGTGCCGCTCGACGAGGCCGCGAGGAGACTTCCAGGGGTGCCCCTGCAGGGCAACATCGACCCTGCCGTGCTCGCCGCGCCATGGGAGGCCATCGCGTCTCACGTGCGCGACGTGGTGGAGCGGGGCAAGGCCGCGCCGTCGCACGTGGTCAATCTGGGTCACGGGGTGCCCCCTGACACCGACCCCGAGGTCCTCACACGCATCGTGGACCTGATTCATGGTCTCTGAAGCAAGCCAGCGCTGGGTCGTCATTGGCGGCGGCCTCGCGGGACTGCTCGCGGCGCGCCGGCTCGCGAGTGCGGGCCACGCTGTCACGCTGCTTGAGCAGGACGCGACGCTCGGTGGCCGGATGCGCCACGTCGAGGTGGCGGGCCTGCTGCTCGACGCCGGCGCGGAATCGTTCGCGACTAGGGGCGACTCTGTTCAAAGGCTGTGCGAAGAACTGGGCCTTGGCGACGCGATCAGTGAGCCCCTTGCCTCACCGGCTTGGGTGGTGGCGCCCGACCGCTCGTATCCTCTGCCCGCGACGGGCTGGCTTGGCATTCCGGTGCGGCCGCTTGCCGCCGACGTGAGGCGCGTCCTCGGGTGGGTCGGGGCGCTACGAGCCTGCGCCGACCTGCTGTTGCCGGCGCGGCACATCCGTGACGAGGCCACGGTGGGCGAATTGGCATGGTCGCGGCTGGGAAAGCGCGCCGCCGAGCGACTGCTCGCGCCCGTGATGTCGGGTGTGTACTCGCGTCCCCTCGACGAACTGCGCCTTAACGCGATCGCGCCGGGGCTCGCGGCGGATGTGCGTGAGTCGGGTGGGCTGATCCGCGCCGCCAGGAGGCGCCGATCGCTGGGGGCCCCAGGATCGGCCGTGCGCGGGCTCGTCGGAGGAATGGCGACCTTGGCGCGCGCGGTTGCCGACGACGCGGAGGCGCATGGGGCGGTGCTACGCACGGGCCTTGAGGTGACACGGCTGGAGCAGGCCTCCGACGGCGTCGCATGGCGCGTCACCACGAGCGAGGGTCCGTTCGACGCGGATGGAGTGGTGATCGCGGTGCCGCGTCATCGCGCACTGCCGCTGCTTGAATCGCCAGCCGAAGAAGCAAAACACGTCGCGATCGTCGTCGTGGTGATCGACGCGGAGATGCTCGATGTCGCGCCGCGAGGCACCGGCGTCCTGGTGCGAGGGGGAGTCACACGGGCCAAGGCGCTGACGCATTCGAGCGCCAAGTGGCCTTGGCTGGCCGAGTCACTCCCCGCTGGCCGCCACGTGATCAGGCTTTCCTACTCGGTGACTCCTGGCGAGGACGTGAGGGCCCATGCGCTGCCCGACGCCTCGCGGTTGCTTGGCGTGCCCCTGAGTGACGCCGATGTGGTGGGTATGGCCGTGTGCGAATGGCCCGATGCGAGCCCCGCTTCGGTGGCATCGCGCGAGCCCCTGCCGGGCGTGTATCTGGTGGGTTCGGCCGCGGGGTTGAGCGGCCTGGCCGCGATCGTGGCGGCAGATATGGCTGCCGATTTCCCTGGAGGCACCGGGGGAGAGAGACTGTCACCATGAGCGAAAGTCCCGAAGGATTTACCCTGTTCAGCGTCCTCGATGGCTCCAGCCTCGACGGCGACCTCGACGCGATTGCGGCCGCCTTTGATGCCGTAGTGGCCTCATGGGAGGAACGCGAGGTCGTGCTGCGTGGCCTCTACGACGTCTCGGGCCTGCGCGCCGACGGCACCGTGATGCTGTGGCTGCACGGCCCTCGCCTTGAGGACCTGCAGGCGGCGCTGCGTGAGCTGCGTGCGACCGCGTTGCTCGACGCGAATCACCTCACGTGGTCGGCCGCCGGGGTACACCGTGCCGCGGAGTTTAACCGTGCCCACGTTCCGGGCTTCCTGCGGGGCGAGCGTGCGCGCGACTGGCTCACCGTGTACCCGTTTGTGCGTTCGTACGAGTGGTACCTGCTCCCCGAGGAGGAGCGGTCGACGATGCTGCGCGAGCATGGCGTCAAGGGTGCGACGTTTAGGGGAGTCGTGGCCAACACCGTCGCGGCCTTCGCCCTAGGCGACTATGAGTGGCTGCTCCCCATGGAGGCGGACGAGGTCACCGACCTGGTCGACATGATGCGCGAGCTCAGGTACACCGACGCCCGCCGTCACGTGCGCGAAGAACTGCCGTTCTACACCGGGAGGCGTGTGTCCTCGCGGGAGATTGCTGGGGTGCTCTCCGCATGACGGACGGACTACCTCCCCTCGCGGCGGCGAGCCGCGTGGTCGCGCCGGCCACGTACGACTGCATCCTCTTGGCCGGCTTCGGCGGCCCCGAGGGTCAAGACGACGTGATCCCGTACCTGCGCAACGTCACTCGCGGCCGCGGAGTCCCCGACGAGCGACTCGAGGAGGTGGCGCACCACTATCGCCACTTCGGCGGCATCAGCCCCATCAACGAGCAGAACCGCGACCTCAAGGCGGCCCTCGAGGCGGAGATCGCCGCACGCGATCTCGCCCTGCCGGTGTATTGGGGTAACCGCTTCTGGGCGCCGTACTTTGCCGATGCCCTGCGCGAGCTCCATGCCGATGGACACCGTCGCGTCCTCGTCTTGGTCACCACGGCGTTCTCGAGCTATTCGGGGTGCCGCGCGTACCGCGAGGACCTCGCCGCGGCGTTGGCCGAGACGGGCCTGGAGGGCGACCTCGTCCTCGACAAGGTGCGCCAGTACTTTGACCACCCGGGATTCGTGGAACCCATGATCGACGCAGTGCGCGGCGGTTTGCGTGCGCTCGCGGTCGACGGCAAGGGGGCCCATCCTCACGTGATGTTCTCGACGCACTCGATTCCGAGCGCCGCCGCGGACGTATCCGGCCCGCGCGAGTCCCGCCCAGATGGCACGCCAGTGCCCGTAGGCGGCGGGGAAGAGTGGGACCAAGGCGGCGGCTGGTATGCCGAGCAGCAGCGTGCAGTTGCCGCTCTTGTCATGGACGCCGTGGGCGGCGAGTTCCCCGGCGTGGAATGGTCGCTGGTCTATCAGTCGCGTTCGGGTGACCCCCGCACGCCGTGGCTCGAGCCCGACGTAAACCTTGCCATCGAGGCCCTTGCGGACGAGGTGAGTGGGCTCGTGATTGCGCCTGTGGGTTTTGTGAGCGACCATATGGAGGTCGCGTGGGACCTGGACAACGAAGCTCAAGAGACCTGCGCGAAGAGGGGTCTCACCGCAGTGCGTGTCCCCACCGCAGGTGTCGACCCGCGCTTCGTGTCTGGCCTCATTGACCTCGTGCGGGAGCGTCATGTGGTCGACGGGGCATCCCCGATCGAGCGCAAGGCCCTCACCGACCTGGGGCCATGGCAGGACGTGTGCCCCACGGACTGCTGCCTGGGTCGTGGCGACAAGCCGACCATCGCGTCGGCCGGATAGCGCCCCGCCCGAGAGCGCCCCGCCCGAGAGTGCCCGACTGGCTCGCGCCCGTCCGCGGGGCTGGCCTACTTGCTTGAGGCGGCCTCTTCGAACGCCCTGCGCGGTTCGTGAAGCCTGCCCATCGACACCAGGTCGCGCCTGAAGAACGCAGCAGCCGTCCAGTCGAGCGCGATGCGTGCCTTGCGGTTGAACGTGGGGATCTGGAGCAGGTGGTAGGTCCGGTGCATGAACCAGGCTGGCCAGCCGCGCAGCTTGACGCCCATGATGTTCGCCACGCCCTTATTGAGGCCCAGGGACGCGACCAAGCCCAGGTGCTTGTGGCTGTAGTCCTTGAGGGGCTTGCCCTTGAGGTGCCGTGCCAGGTTCTTCGCGAGGTGGCGTGCCTGTCGCACCGCGTGCTGGGCGCTGGGCGCGCAATACGCGGGCTGGTCCTTGGTGAGGTCGGGAACCTGCGCGCAGTCGCCAGCGGCCCATGCCCCGGCCACGACTTGGCCCTCTTCGGTGGCCACCTGAAGCGTAGGCAGTGCGATCACGTGACCCTTGGGACCCAGCGGGAGGTCGGATTCCCCCAGCACGGGCGCGGGCTTGACTCCCGCTGTCCACACGACGGTGTCGGCATCGAACTTCTCGCCGTTCGACAGTTCGATGTGGCCAGCGACGCAGCTCTCGAGCCTGGTTTCGCGCAGCACGCGCATCCCTCGCGATTCGAGCTCGCGCACCGTGTAGTCGCCCATCTCGGCGCCCATCTCCGGAAGGATGCGGTCGGCGGCCTCGACCATCACAAAATGGAGGTCGTCGGGACTGAGCTCCGGGTGGTCGCGCAGCGCGGCGCGCGCCATGTCCTCGGTCTCGGCAAACGCCTCGACGCCAGCGAATCCTCCGCCCACAAAGACGAACGTCAGCAGCTTGTTGCGCAACGCCGGATCCGACGTGGTGGCCGCCCGCGCGATGCGGCCCAGCACGCGGTTGCGCAGGTTGATGGCCTCCTCGACGTATTTGAAGCCGATGCCGAATTCGGCGAGCCCCGGGATGGGGAGGGTGCGTGAGACCGAGCCGAGCGCGATCACGATCTCGTCGTATTCGACGGCGAGCGTGTCGCCAAAGTCGGTGGTCGCGGTGACGGCCCGATCCGCATGGCGAATCTCGGTGACCTTCCCCTGGAGCACCCTGATGCCCTTGAGCTCGCGCCGTAGCGGGACCACCGCGTGACGGGGCTCGATGGATCCGGCCGCAGCCTCGGGCAGGAACGGTTGGTACGTCATGTAGGGCCTGCGGTCGAGCACGGTGATATCGACGCTGCCGCGGGCCTTGCGCTTGAGAGTCAGGGCCGCGTACAGCCCGACGTAGCCGCCACCAAGGATGAGAATGCGAGTGCGAGTCATGGAAGCACCTCCCGCGGAGGTCAACATCGCGCGATCGTGATGTGTTCCTGGCGGGAGGGCGGTCGCCCGCGACGCGCCGAATGTTGGTTACATCACACAACGGCGTGGCGCCGAGTGTGTGAACTCGACTCAAGCCGTTGACCCGGCGCGTTGTGATCGCTAACATTCACCACAGTTGCTCGTATCAAAATGATCACAATGGAGTGAATCGTGCCGATGAGTCTTTTTAGCCAATCATTTGCTCGCCCCGTCCGGGCGACTTCTGCCATCCTTGCGGGGGCTCTGGTAAGCGCGGCGTTGTCGACGGTGCCCGCCCTCGCGGATGTCTCCTCTCCGCTGGAGGGGCTCGCGTCGCAGCTTGAGTTGCACTACGACTTCGCGGATGCGATCGACGACGCCACGGTGTCTGATGTGAGCGCTCACAGTTTTGACGGCACGATCGTTGGAACGGGCGCGACGATTATCGACGGGGCGATCGACCTGTCGGGCGGCACGCATGTCGAGATTCCCGCCGAGGTTTTTGAGAACCACAACAACCTCACCATCTCGACCTGGTTGCGCAACGACCAGGCGAACGGCAACTACGCGGCCCTCTACTTTGGCAAGTCCACGACCCCGCCGTCCCAGTACTGGGTGCTGAACCCCGCCAACCCAGACGGCCGGTTTAAGACGGTCCTCACCGACGGCAACGATGCTGGCGCTCCATGGGGTACCGAGGCGGGCATCTCGCCGACGACCGCTGCGCGCGGCATCGCGGGACCCATCACCTCCGATCCCTTCGCTCTCTACACGACAGTGATCACGCCCACGTCCATCACTGGTTATCTCAACGGCGAGAAGGTCGGTTCCGTGGCAGTGACTCGTACAGTGACCGATTTCGGTACGGACCTGGTGGCCTATATCGGCCGCTCGCCGTACAGCGTGTGGGGCGACCCCGTGTGGGACGGTGCGATGGCTGACCTGAAGGTGTACACGGCCGCCATGACGGATCAGCAGGCAGCCGCGCAATACTTCGAGGAGCTCGCAGACTCAGCGGCGTCGCAGGCGGCCGTAGCGGAGGATGCCGCCGCGCTGTCGGTGGCGACGCCGGTCGCGTCCGATGTCGTCCTGCCCACCGCAGGCTCGCACGGCTCGACCATCGCGTGGGCGAGCTCTCAGCCAGGCATCATCGCGACCGACGGCACCTTCAACGCGCCCGCGTCCTCGGACGCAACCGTGACGCTGACAGCGACGCTCGAACTCGCGGGGGAGACGACGACAAGGGAGTTCGTGGTCACCGCCACCTCCGATACGTCGGCGACGCTTCTCGCCCACTATGACTTCTCCGACTCGATTGATGACGGCATCGTCTCGGACGTCTCCGGACGCGGCAAAGACGCCACCGTGGTGGGCAACGGCGCCACCGTCAACACGGCGGACGGCTACCTCACTCTCCCCGGAGGCTCGAGCACGTCTGGCAATGCATATGTGTCCCTACCCACCGGCATGTTTGACGGCCAGAACACCTTGACCATTTCTACGTGGCTGCAGAACCGGACCGGGTCAGGCAACTACGCGGCCATGTTCTTTGGCACCACCCAGGCGCCGCCGCTCCAGTATTGGCTCCTCAACCCACAGAACACCTCGGGCAAATTCAAGTCGGTCATTGTGGACGGAAGTCCCACGTCGAGCCCATGGAGCCTTGAGGCGGGGATTAGCCCCACCAGTGCTGTTCGCGGAATCACAGGCCCCACCACTGACTCGTCGTGGGGGATGTACACCACGGTGATCACACCCACGTCGATCACCGGCTACTACAACGGCGCCAAGATCGGTACGGTCGCCACCACCCGTACGGTGACCCAATTCGGTACCAACCTGGTGGGCTACATCGGCCGCTCTTCCTATGGTGACAAGTTCTACCAAGGCGACGTGCGCGACGTCCGCATCTACACCACGGCCTTCACCGATGCCCAGGTTGCCAACGCGTACTACGGATCCGTGGGCGATGACTCGACCATCGACGCGGCGCTTGCTGCAGACGCCGACGCGGTGGGGATCGACGGGACGACCGTCGTCGCCGATGTCACGCTGCCCGCTGCAGGCGTGAGGGGCTCCGCCTTCTCATGGGCCAGCTCGAACCCCGCGGTTATCGGCACCGATGGCGCCGTCACGCGCCCCACGGACGTCACCGCGACGGTGACCCTCACCGCGACGCTCTCCCTCGGAGGGCGCACGCTGGTGCGTGCCTACGACGTGACGGTGATCGCTGACAGCCCGCAGGCCAACCTCGACTTTGCTGCGGCAGCCTATGACCTCGGAATCTCCGTCCTGTGGGAGGACGTCGCTCTCCCCACCACGGTGGACGGCATTGCGGTGGCGTGGGCCTCATCCAACACGGCGGCGGTCGATTCCGACGGCTCCGTGACGCGCACCGCCTCCGAGCAGTCCGCGACGCTCACTGCCACCTTCACCGACGGCGCGTTCACGTCGGCGAGTGTGTTTCCCATCACCGTTCTTGCCCACGATGTCTCGTGGATTGGCACGGGAATTGGCTCCGGCAACACCGACGACGCCGACAATCTGCGCCTGAGTTTCTCGACTGACGCGGTGACCTTTGCCGCTCTCAACGACGGGCAGGGAGTGCTGTTCCCCGAGCTCGGCTCGCGAAAGATGGGTTCGCCCGTCGCGTTCCGTCACCCCGATGGCGGATTCGGCCTGGTGGCAACCCTCGACTCCAACTCGAACCGCATCTACGTGTTCGACTCAGAGAACCTTTACTCGTTCTCGGATGAGCGTCTGGTGCAGTTTGCGCCGAGCGCGATGAGGGCCGCACGCGTGGCCGTCGATTACGACAACGCCACGGGGGCCTACCGACTTCAGTTCACCAACCTTGTCGATGGCCTGCCGTATGAGGTCGCCACAGGGGACTTCGTGACGTTCGCTGCGCCGGTGGCGATTGGCTCGGCGCCCAGCTTTAAGACGGGGGGCTTTCCCTCCGGCCAGATCGAGACGGACGCCATTGCCGTGACCAGGGCAGAGTCCGACGCGGTCCTTGCGCGCCTCGGCAGGGTCCACTCGACAGGCGTCGGCGTCTTCGCGGACCTCGATGTGGCGAAGGGAGAGGTGGGAAGCCTGCCAGGATCGACCACCGTCACGTATTCGAACGGCACCACCACTGAGATGCCCGTCACGTGGGACGACTCGGCGGTCAACTGGAACGTGCCCGGCACCTACACGGTGAGCGGCACCGTCGAGCGCGCCGAGTACTCGAGTCCCTTTGTTGAGCGCCGCGCCGATCCCGACGTCACGCTCGGCGATGACGGCTACTACTACTTCACCGGTTCGTACCCCATGACGTCCTCGGGCGATCCCCAGGGCTATGACCGCGTGATATTGCGCCGCGCCTCCACGATCGACGGTCTCGGGTCCGCTGCTGAGGTCGCGATCTGGGACGAGAGTTCCGAGGCGGGGATGAACCGCTACATCTGGGCCCCCGAGCTCGAGAAGATCAACGGCGAGTGGTACATCCTCTTCACCGCGGCGCGTTCGGGGGTGTGGGACATCCGCCCGGCGACGCTTCATTACACAGGCGGCGCACTCAGTGGCGCTGCGGCGATGGACCCGGCAAACTGGGAGACCACGGGGTACATGCTCCCCGCCGCGGGGGACACCACCGCCTTCAACGCGTTCTCGCTCGACATGACCCACTTCGAGCAGGGCGGCGTGGACTATGCCATCTGGGCCCAGTCCGACGCGGAGGGCTTCTCGACACTGCGCATGGCCCCGATGGACTCGGCCAACCCGCAGCAACTGTCGGCTCAGTCGATCCAGTTGAGCCGCCCCACTCGCGCCTGGGAGCAGGCCTCGGGGGTCGAGGTCAACGAGGGCCCCGCGGTGATCATGCACGACGGCAAGGTCATTGTGGCCTTCTCCTCCGCATCGGTGGACGCCGCGTACAACGTGTCGGTGCTGTGGGCGGATGAGACCGCGGACCTCATGGACCCGGCATCGTGGACCAAGCTGGGCTACCCGCTGCTCACCACGGCCGACGTCCCTGGCGAGTTTGGCCCCGGCCACAACTCGTTCACTGTCGACGAGCTTGGCAACCCTGTGATCGTCTACCACTCCCGCACGTATGGAGACGCGACGAACACCGGAGAGGCCACCGACGGCGGGCTGTATGACCCGCGCCGTCACGCCCGCGCGGCGACCGTCCATTGGGATGTCGACGGGCTTCCGCTGCTGGACATGACGCCCGCGGAAGAACTTGACCCCGCGCTCGCGGACGTGTCGATGCAGGTGACGGTCCTCCCCGAGGACAACCTGGTGGTCAACTACCTGCTCGACGAGACGAGCGGCACCGTGGCCGTGGACTCGTCTGGCAACGGCAACGACGCCACGTACGTGGGTGCTCCGACGCTCAACGGCGACGGCGGGGCCGCGCTTGACGGCGTGGACGACTACGTCGATCTACCCGACAACATCCTGGCGGGACTCGACTCGATCACCATCAGCATGGACGTCCTGGTCAACACCACGCAGGGCACTCCCTACTTCATTTATGGACTCGGAAACCCCGCCACGTCCGGTTCGGGCACCGGGTACCTCATGGCGACGGGCAACTCGTACCGCAACTCGATTACCCCAGGAAACTGGAGCGGCGAGCAGAACACCACAAGTGGCGCGAACATCGCCCGTGGCGTGTGGAAGACGATCACCTACACGCTCGACGACGCCACGGACACCTCGACCGTCTATCTCGACGGGGTGCAGGTGGGGCAGTCGACTACAACCACCGTCAAGCCCTCCCAGCTGGGTGGTGGCGTCACGACGGCCAACTACATCGGCCGCTCGAACTACGCAAGCGACAAGCTGCTCTCTGGCTCTGTGCGCAATTTCAGGATGTACGACGTTGCGCTCGACGCGTCGGCCGTCGCGGGCTTGGTTGCGTCCGATGCGACGAGCGTCCAAAGGGACCGTCTCGCGTTGGACCTTGGCGACACGAGCAACGTGACGAGCAACCTGACGCTAGCCGCCACGGGAGTCAACGGCTCCACCATCACGTGGTCGTCCGGTACTCCTGGCGTTGTCGGCGCAGACGGCGCCGTCACGCGGCCGTCGTACGCGTCAGGTGACGCTTACGTGACGCTCACCGCCACGGTGGTCAAGGGGTCGTCTACGGGTACGCGTCAGTTCCTGGTGGTCGTCAAGGCGACGGTCGACGACCAATCGATTGCCGATGCGGGCGCCGCGGCTCTCGCGGTCGTCAACATCGACGACGTGCGTGGAAACCTCACGCTGCCTGCGGAAATCGATGGACTGCCCGTCACGTGGGCCACGTCGGACGGTGTCGTGGTGACAACAGATGGTGTGGTGACCCGACCCTCAGCCGACGTCGACGTGACGCTCACAGCGACCGTGACCAAGGGATCGGCGACGGCGCAGCGCGTATTCACTGCAAAGGTGAAGGCGGCTTTCGACATGGGGGCGCTCGAGGGCTATGCGTTCGCGTACTTCACGGGCAACACCGTTCAGGGCGAGAAGATCTACTTTGCGGCCTCGGACGGCAACGATGCCTTGACGTGGGACGAGCTCAATGGCGGCAATCCCGTGCTCACCAGTACCTATGGGGAGACGGGCCTGCGGGATCCGTTCGTGATTCGCTCTCCTGAGGGAGACACGTTCTACCTGATCGCCACGGACCTTTCCATCGGTGGAGGCACGTCATGGGATGCCTCCCAGCGCCAGGGATCTCTCTACCTGGAGATCTGGGAATCACAAGACATGGTGAACTGGTCTGACCAGCGCCACGTCAAGGTTTCTCCCGACACCGCTGGCAATACGTGGGCTCCCGAGGCGTACTACGACGACTCTCTTGGCGCGTATGTGGTGTTCTGGGCCTCGAAGCTTTACGACGAGTCCGATCCGGGCCACACGGGCAGCACGTACAACCGCATGATGTATGCGACCACGCGTGACTTCGTGACCTTCACAGAGCCGCAGATCTGGCAGGACGGCACCTCGCGAATCGACTCGACCGTCACCAAGGTCGACGGTACCTACTACCGCTTCAGCAAGGATGAGGGCGCAGGCACCACGGGCTGTTCGGACATCATTCAGGAGAGCTCGACCGTGCTCACTGCCCCACTGACAGACTGGACCATGGAGGACAGCTGCATCGGGCGCGACGCCGGAACGGGGTCGGTCGAGGGGCCGTCGATCTTCCACTCGAACCCCGGCGACGTCAACGGTGACTACTCCTACCTCTTTGTCGATGAGTACGGGGGCCGCGGGTACATTCCACTGCGCACCGCCGACATCGCCAACCCCGACTGGCAGGTCGCTCCTTCATACGACCTCCCCGCCTCGCCGCGCCACGGCACTGTCATTCCCGTGACGGCTGCGGAGCTTGCGGTGCTGCGCGCGGCGATTGTCACGCCGGCCACGGCTCCAGAGGTCACGGCAAACGCTGATGGTGAAGTCCTTCGCTATGACTTCCAGGCAGGCGCAGGTTCCACGGTGACCGATGTGACCGGCAACGGTTATGACGGCACGATCGTGGGAACCTCCGCGCTCGCTGGTGGCGAGATGGTCTTCAGTGGTGACGACTATGTCGACATCCCTGACAACATTCTGTCGGGCGTTGAGGACATCACGATCGAGGCTCAGGTCTACCTGGACTCGACCCTGAGCGGCAACTACTTCATCTATGGGCTTGGCAATACTGACAGTGGCGGCGTGGGAAACGGTTACCTGTTTACCAGTGGCAACAGCCAGTACAAGACGAGCCTCGCGACGGGCAATTGGAGCACGGAGCAGACGGTGGGCTCGGGCAGTGCGCTTCCACGCAATGCATGGGTGACGCTCACGTACACGCTGAGTGGCGATACGGCGTCGCTCTACCTCGATGGCGTCAAGGTCACGACAGGAACGGTCACGACTGACCCCACCGACATCGGAGCGACGTTCACCGCCGCCAACTATTTGGGCAAGTCGAACTACACCGCTGATGGCCTTTTCAAGGGCAAGTATCGCGAGTTTGCGATCTACAACCGTGCGTTGAGCGAGGCCGAGATCCTGGCAAGTGCGGGGCGTGCCGACGTATTGACGGGCATCACGCTTAGCGAAACCTCTGTGCTCAAGCTCGACCCGATCGTCGATCAAGATGCCCACACAGTGGTCTTCCCCGTGGCGCCAGGTACCGATCTGACGGCGCTGACGCCGGTGTTCGGAACCGTCGCTGGAGTGACCGCCGCGCCCGCATCGGGCACCATTCGTGATCTCTCATCGGGGGTGCCCGTGCAGCTCGCGGGTGCGTCGACGGCCACGTGGACCATGAGTGCCGTGGAGATGCGTTCGCCGATCCTCCCCGGTTACTACGCGGATCCGAACGTCGTGGCGTATGGCGACACCTACTACATCTACGCGACCACGGACGGCGTTGCCGGCTGGGGTGGCAAGGACTTCTACGTGTGGTCATCCAAGGACCTGGTGAACTGGACCCGCGCCACGACACCGTTCCTGACGTTGGACGGGGCCTCCGGAAATGTGCCCTGGGCATCCGGCAACGCGTGGGCGCCCACCATCACGGAGAAGGACGGAAAGTTCTACTTCTACTTCTCCGGTCACAATGCCTCCCTGAACCGCAAGACCATCGGCGTTGCGGTGGCGGACAATCCTGAGGGTCCATTCATCGCACAGCCGACCGCGATGATTCTCAACAATGAGTCCGTCACCTCGGGCCAGGCGATCGACCCCGCGGCGTTCGAGGACCCGGTCACAGGAAAGTACTTCCTGTTCTGGGGCAATGGATCGCCGGTCTACGCGGAGCTCGCGGACGACATGGTGTCGCTCGTTCCCGGATCGATCAAGTCCATCTCTGGTCTTACGAGCTTCAGGGAGGGCGCGTTCGTGGTGTACCGCGATGGTCTGTACCACATGACCTATTCGATCGACGATACGGGGAGCGCAAACTACCGTGTGGGCTATGCGACCGCCACCTCGGTCACTGGGCCGTGGACCTACCGCGGTGTGATCCTGGAGAAGGACCCCTCGCTCGGCATTCTCGCGACCGGTCACAACTCGATCCTCAACGTTCCTGGAACCGACGACTGGTACATCGTCTACCACCGCTTCGGGGTGCCGGGAGGCGACGGGACTCACCGCGAAACCACCATCGATCGCCTGACGTTCGACCCGGCAACCGGACTCATGCAGGTCGTGACCCCGACCTTGTCCGCGGTTGACGCGCAGACGATTGTGGATCCCGCGCCGTTGACGGTGTCGGTGATCGGCACGGCCGCTGCGGGTGAGACGCTGACCGCAGAGGTGCCCGCGCCGTGGACGGCGTCTTCGTATCAGTGGGCCAAGAATGGCATCGGCATCGCGGGAGCCACCAACCCCACGTTGTTGCTCGTCGAATCCGACTCTGAGGCCGACATCACGGTCACCGTCACGGCCTCCAAGCCCTTGTGGGAGAGTTCGACGAAGACCTCGGGCGCCACCACGGTAGCGAAGGTCGAGTTGCTAGACCCCGCGTCAGACGAGTTGGGGGTGAGCTTCCACATGTTGCGCGAGGGCGACTCGACCACCGTATGGGGAAGTGGCTTCCAGCCGGGCGAGGACGTGACGGTTACCCTCTACTCGACGCCGCGGCTCCTCGCGACGCTGAGGGCCGACGCCGCGGGCTCGATCCGAGGAACGGTGACGATTCCCGTGGGAGTGCCCGCGGGGGCTCACACCCTTGAGGCAGTGGGGGCGACCTCTGGCTTCCGCCTTGCGACGGGAATCACGATTGTCGATGTAGAGGCACTTGCCTCGACGGGTGCTGATGGCGAAGGGGGCGCTGCGGCAGCCCTCGCCCTTGTGCTATTAGGGATGGGCGTGATGATCGCGCGACGCCGGTTGCGGGCCTAGCTGATCGCCTTCACCGCGCTTGGCGCGTCGCCGTCGGGAGGCGCGCCAAGCGCATTTCTAGTTCTGGCCGGTCATCGTCGTCACGTCGAGCAGCGTGTCGAGTTGTTCCTCGGTGACCTCGCCGCGTTCGACAAAGCCGAGGTCGACTACGGACTCGCGCACCGTAAGACCCATCTTGACCGCGTGCTTGGCGATCTTCGAGGCGTTCTCGTAGCCGATGACCCTGTTGAGCGGCGTCACGATGCTGGGGGAGGCCTCGGCGTAGCGGCGCGCGCGGTCGACGTTCGCCGTAATGCCCGCGACGGTGCGGTCGGCGAGCACAGTGGAGGCATTGGCGAGCAGGTTCATCGACTCGAGCAGGCTCAGGGCCATGACAGGGATCTGCACATTGAGCTCGAAGGCCCCCGATGCGCCTGCCCATGCCACGGTCGCGTCGTTGCCGATCACGCGTGCGCACACCATGAGCACGGCCTCGGGGACCACGGGGTTGACCTTGCCAGGCATGATGCTCGACCCTGGCTGGAGGTCGGGCAGGGCGATCTCGCCCAGGCCGGTGTTGGGGCCGGAACCCATCCACCGCAGGTCGTTGCAAATCTTGGTAAGGCTCACGGCGATGGCGCGCAGCGCGCCCGATGCCTCGACCAGGCCATCACGAGCGGACTGCGCCTCGAAGTGATTGCGCGCCTCCGTGATGGGGAGGCCCGTGTCCTCGGCGAGCAGCGCGATGACGCGTTGCGGGAAGCCGGCGGGGGTGTTGATGCCCGTTCCCACCGCGGTACCGCCCAGGGGCACCTCGGCGAGGCGCGGCAGCGCCGCATGGAGGCGCTCGATGCCGTAGCGGATGGCGGCTGCGTATCCGCCAAACTCCTGACCGAGCGTCACGGGCGTGGCGTCCATGAGGTGGGTGCGTCCCGACTTGACCACATCGACAAACTCGACCGACTTCGCCTCGAGAGCCTCGGCGAGGTGGGTGAGAGCGGGGGCGACATCGTTGACCAGTGCGGACGTTGCGGCGACGTGCACCGAGGTGGGGAAGACGTCGTTGCTGGACTGGGAGGCATTGACGTGGTCGTTGGGGTGGACCTCCGCGCCGAGCTCGCGTGTAGCGAGCGTCGCGATGACCTCGTTCGCGTTCATGTTGGAACTGGTGCCCGAGCCGGTCTGGAAGACATCGACGGGGAATTCGCCGTCGTAGTCACCCGTGGCGACGGCGTCGGCCGCCGAAACGATGGCCTCGGCGATCGCGGCGTCGATCACGCCCAACTCGGCGTTGGCCCGCGCTGCAGCCTTCTTTACGCGGGCGAGGGCCTCGATGTGCCTGCGAGTCAGGGTCAGGCCCGAGATCGGGAAGTTCTCGACGGCGCGTTGGGTCTGGGCGCGGTACAGGGCGTCGGCCGGCACGCGGACCTCGCCCATCGTGTCGTGTTCGATGCGGTATTCCATGGGAGCTATTCTGTCAGGCCGCGCCGCGGCCGCGTGGGTTCCAGGTGATCGCGTTCGCGGGCGATGCCTATACGAAAAGTGTGATGTGCGCCATACTGACAATTGACGACCTCTCATAGGGCGCGACGGGCGTGTAGTACGCACCTCGCGCACCGACTACTCACGGAGTTTCAGGATGGCGCGATCAGCGACGATCAGCGACCGGCAGCGCCGGACGCTCGCCCTTGATGTCGCGCGCGCCTCAATCGAGGCAGACGTGACGGCCTTCGAGGTAGTCGCGCGCATGATCGCCGACCGCGGCACCACGCCGGCATCGGCCCGCGGTTCCAGGCCCGTCTCGGGCACGGCAACGCGGAGCTCCGCAAGAGGCTAGTTCGAGCGATTCGGGTAAAGGTCCCGGGTCTCACGGATTACACTGATGTCTGGCCTTCTGGCCACCACCGTCAACGGCGACCCCTATCAAAGCGGTTCATCCGCGTGCGAGGTCAAAAGCCGACGCACCGGTCGTTGAGGCAGGGGTGCGTCCGCGAGTGGGACTACGCCGCGACCAAGGGGACACGATGGCCATTACTGCCATTCCACGGGACCAACTCGCCGCCGCACTTCGCGAAGGTGAGGAAGCGTCGAGCGCTGAACTGTTCAACGTCGCGCTTTCCAAGGATGCCAAAATTAGGGAGAGCCTCGCGGCTCGCCCCGATGCACCACTGTCTGTCCTGATCCGGCTGGCACAAGACTCCAAGAGCAGCGTGCGCATGGCGCTCGCGGGAAACCCGGCCGTGGGTGGCGCCTTCTCGGTGCTTTCCATCCTCGCGGGCGATAAGGACACCGACGTCGCCCTCGCGCTTGTCTCGAATGCGGCCACGCCGGTGGGCACATTGCGGACCCTGGCGGAGCACAACAAAAAGAACGTGCGCCGTGCCGCACAGGCACGACTGCTCGCTCTGAACTGAGCTGAGCAGCGCCGAGTCAGTCTGAGCCGCTTCGCACAGCACAGCACGGCACCGCACAGTGCCGTGCCAGTGCCGCGTTCTCAGTGTGCGGGCGAGGTCTCGCCAAGTTCGGCGGACGTGGGTGGGTTTGCGCCCGCCCGTGAAACCGTGATGCCCGCGATCTGTGCGCATCGTCCCAGGATTGAGCCGACCGTGACCGAATCGATCGCGCGCAGCGCTTCCCTGCGGTGGCCGCCCAGCAGGTCGTGTGACCAGAGACCGTCGATCAGCCCGGACATGAACGAGTCGCCGGCCCCCACGGTGTCAACTACCTCGACGGTCACGGGCGGTACGGCGCTAACCCCGTCGCGCAATGCCGCCAGCGCGCCATCGGCGCCGAGGGTCACGACGACAAGTGCGGGTCCCAACCCAAGCCAGCGGTGTGCTGCGTCTGCGGGTTGCTCGCCGGGGAAAAGCCACGCAAGGTCCTCGTCGGATACCTTCACGACGTCCGAGAGCGCGACGAGGTGTTCGATTCGCGCGGCTGCCTGTGCGCGGTCTCCCATCAAGGAGGGGCGCACATTGGGGTCGTACGTGATCGTCGCGCCTTCGCGCGCTGCTACGAGTAGCCGAGCCACTGCGGTCGCCCCTGGCTCGAGAACCGCCGCGATCGATCCCGTGTGAACGACCAACGGATCGGGGAGGGTCGTCGCGTCGTCGGCGATGTCCCACGTGAGGTCGAAGTCGTAGGTGGCGACGCCGTGCGCGTCGAGCGTGGCCGTGGCGACAGAGGTGCTGGGCGCGGCACTCGCCGAGGCGATCGTCGCGCCAGAGGACTCGACGTGGTCGCGCACGAGTGCGCCGTAGGCGTCGTCGCCGAGGTGAGTGAGTAATTCGGCGCGGCGGCCGAGCCTCGCGAGTCCGAACGCCACGTTCGCGGGCGAACCGCCTGGGTGTGCGGACTGTGACCCATCCGGCCGGCGCACGACGTCAACGAGGGCTTCGCCAATGACGAGGGCGTGATCAGTCATCGGTTTCGACCTCCGTGGCAGTGGCCGTGGCGTTCTCGATCGCCTGTTGCGCACCGTCGAGGAGGTCCTCGCAACGCCGCGCAAGCGTTTCGCCTCGTTCCCAGAGCGACATCGACTCATCGAGAGTGGCGGCTCCCGTCTCGAGTTTGCCGACGATGTCGACGAGTTCGTCGCGCGACTGTTCGTAGGTCAGCGCGTCCACGGCGGCAGGGTGCTTTGTCATTTTCTTACGGTATCGCGTCATAGAGGGGCAATCCAGCACTCTCATAGGGCATCAAGCAGCCGATATGTCCCCTGACTCTTGGTATCAACGTTCACAATGAGGTGAAAAATGCTGAATGAATCCCGTCACGGCATCCCAGAGGCGCTAGATCCAAGCCTGTCAGACAACGATCTGGCTCAGCTTGCGCGCTCCGACGAGGCCAAGGTGAGGGCCGGCGTCGCAGCGCACCCGAACACGCCTATGACCCTCATCTTGAAACTCGCGGTCGACGATGCGAACTCGGTCCGAGCGGGCGTCGCCCGCAATCCGAGGCGAAACATCCCCGAGGAGGTCTTTCGCGAGCTCGCGAACGACAGGGCTCCCGAGGTGGTTTTCGCGTTGATCGCCAACGACGCGGTTCCCGATACCGTGATTGCCCGCGTCATGCGCGGCAAGCACAAGGACGCGGTGGGTCCGGCGAAGGCAAGGCTTGCCAAGAACGGTACGCGGACCGGCTTCCTGAGCGCTCTCCGTTCCTGACGCGTGATTCCCGTCTCGTTCTAGGCGGGTGGACTGACGGAAGTCACGCTCGCTTCGACGCTTCCGAGCGCCAGGCGCACCGTGATGTCTTCGCCCACGGCGACGTCGGCGTGCGTGCGCACGATGGCCCCAGCGCTGCCTCGCACCACGGCGTAGCCGCGGTCGAGTGTCGATTGCGGGCTGAGCGCATTGAGCGAAGCGATCGACGCCTCGAGGCGTGCCCGCGAGACAGCGACCTTCGCGGAGGCCGCGGAGCGGAGCGCCGTGAGAGCCTGGGCCAAAAGATCCCTGTGCGGGGTGAGCATCCGAACGGGGTGGGCTAACACGGGGCGCGAACGTAGTGTCGCGACGCGTTCGCGTTCGCGCACAATCTTGGCGGTGAGGGCCGCGCGCATGAGGGTGCGGGCGCCATCGAGCCGGTCGCGCTCGAGAGCGGCATCGGGCACCACGCGTTTGCCAGCATCGGTGGGTGTGGATGCCCTGTAGTCAGCGACGAGGTCCAGCAGGGGGGAGTCGAGCTCGTGGCCGATCGCGCTCACGAGCGGTGTGAGGATCGCGGCTGCCGCGCGCACGAGCGATTCGTCGCTGAACGCGAGCAGGTCCTCGAGCGAACCGCCTCCGCGCGCCACCACGATCACGTCGACATCCTCGATCGTGTCGAGCTCTCGCAGCGCCTTGACCACTTCGCCCACCGCGCGGGGCCCCTGCACGGTGACCCGACGGATCTCGAAGACTGCTGCCGGCCAGCGGAGCGTCGCGTTGGTCACCACGTCGTGTTCCGCGTCGCCCTGAGTCGCGACCACCAGCCCGATGCGGCGGGGGATCATGGGCAGCGCAACCTTGCGTTCGGCATCGAAGAGCCCCTCGGCGCCGAGCACGGCCTTGAGTGCCTCGATGCGAGCCAACAGGTCGCCCAGGCCCACGGCTCGCACGTCGTCGCCCACCATCTGCAGGTCGCCGCCGCGCGTCCACCACTGCGGCTGGGCGTGAATCACTACCCTCGCGCCGTCGTCCAGAGGGATGCCCATCGCCTGGGCCTGCGCCGCAGGGATGGTGGCCTTAAGCGACATGTTCTCGTCGGTGTCGCGCAGGGTGAGGAACACCAGGTGCTTCCACCTCTTGACGTTGAGCACCTGCCCCTCGACCCACACGGGGCTCATACGCGAGACGTATTCGCCGATCTTGGGGCTCAGGTGCCGCACCGGCCACGGCCGCTCGGGCGTGGTCTCGGCTGCGGTCCCAGGGAGAGACGCAGGGGTCCCTGGCAGTTCGGCGTCGGGAAGCGTGGCGCGCTCTCGGTTGTTATCAGGGTCGGTCACCCGCTCAGCCTGCCACGTAGGATGGAATTTATGTCTTCCCCCACCTCAAAGCGCGTGCTTCTCGCCGCGCCCCGCGGCTATTGCGCCGGCGTCGATCGAGCCGTCATCGCGGTCGAGAAGGCGCTCGAGCTGCATGGCGCTCCGATTTACGTGCGCAAGGAGATCGTCCACAACAAGTATGTGGTCGAGACCCTGACCGAGCGCGGAGCGATCTTTGTGTCCGAAACCGACGAGGTGCCCGAGGGCGCCCGCGTCGTATTCTCGGCTCACGGCGTCTCTCCCGCGGTGCGTGAGGCGGCCGATGCTCGCTCCCTCATCAGCATCGACGCCACGTGCCCCCTTGTCACCAAGGTGCACAAGGAGGCGGTGCGCTTTGCGCGTGAAGACCAGACCATCCTGCTGATCGGCCACACCGGTCACGAGGAGGTCGAGGGCACCGCAGGGGAGGCCCCCGAGCACACGATCATCGTGAACTCGCCCGACGACGTGGCTGGCCTCGAGGTCGCAGACCCCGACAACGTCGTGTGGCTTTCGCAGACCACGCTGTCCGTGGACGAAACCATGGAGACCGTCAGCAAACTGCGCGAGAAGTTCCCCAAGCTTCAGAACCCGCCCAGCGACGACATTTGCTACGCGACTCAGAACCGTCAGGTGGCCGTCAAAAAGATTGCGCCCGACGTCGAGCTCATGATCGTGGTCGGTTCGGCCAATTCGTCGAATTCCGTGCGGCTCGTCGAGGTGGCGTTGCAGTCCGGCGCCGATGCCGCGTATCGCATCGATAGGGCCCGCGAGATTGACGAGTCCTGGTTTGAGGGAGTCGCCTCGGTCGGTGTGAGCTCGGGTGCGTCGGTTCCCGAGATCCTGGTGAGGGACGTGCTGGACTATCTCGCAGGCCGTGGCTACGACACCGTCGAAGAAGTGCGCACCGCCACCGAGGACCTGATGTTCTCGCTCCCGCGTGAGATCAGGGCCGACCTCAAAGCTCGCGAGGCCGACAACGCCATGAAGGCTTAGCGCGCACCCTTCCCCGGACTAGACCCGGAGCGCCCACCACGGGCTTTCGCCCCACCACGCGCTCCCGCCCCACCACGGGCTCTCGGTCCACCACGGGTTCTCGCCACACCGTGGACCCCAACCCCATCCATGGTGACCGCTTTGCTGGTCGTCGACGAGCACCGCAACGGTGCGTGCCGGCACCGTCACTGTTCCCGTCGCCCGGTCCCACGTGGTCTGCCGGACGGTGTCGTCACTGCCCTCGGCCTGGACATCGGAGAGTGCGTATCGCGCTCCCGTCAGGCCATCGACCGCGATCGACACGTCCTCGTCTGAGGCGTTGAGGACGACGAGGACCCCTTCGAGTTTGCGGTCCACGTCGGGGCCGACGGTGTCATCGATCCGCATCAGGATCACCCCAGGAGTCGCATCGGGTCCGCCATTCGGGAATGACACCTTCTGCTCGATGAGAGCAGAAGAGCCAAGTCGAAAGAGATCCGTCGACGACCTGAGCCGCAGAAGGTCCTTCGCGGACTCATTTGCCTGCTCGATGTCGGACGGCGTCGGGACGAGGGAGGCATCCGCCAGCAGCGGCTGCTGGTAGATCCACTTTGCCTCGTTGTCCGCCGCCTGCGGAAGACCATGGGCGAAGCCGTTCGTCTGCCCGCTGAAGTCGAGGGTGTTGAACCAGTCGCCGGAGTTGTACGAGTTGCGGTCCAGCGACTTGCTGCGGAGCATGTCGGCCCCCGCGTGCCAGAACGACGGAGTCTGGGACAGCGCCGTGGTGGCAAGCGACAGGGTGTTCATGCGCACTCGGTCGTCCATCGAGGTGCTTTGCGGCAACTTGAGGGTCAGCGCGTCGAAGATCGTCTCGTTGTCGTGTGCGTCGACGTACGTGATCACCTCCTCCGGCGAGTCCGCATAACCCGCTGGCTGGCCGTTGTAGTCGATTTGTGCCCCCGTGAGCACGGAGCCGTCGGACGTCTCGAACGAGAAGTCCTTCAGGTTGCCGGCCATGCCCAGCTTGATGAGGTCCTCGGCGTGCTGGAGGGTGGTGAGTTGCTGCGCGCTGTCGCCATTGACGTCGGCCCCGTTGGGGTCGGTGTAGGCGCCGGAGCCAAAGCCCTGGATCCGCGGGTCCTCGTCGAATGGCCCTCCACCCCGGACGGCGTCACGGAGTCGGTCACTGAAAGTGCCGATTCCCGTGCCCCCTAGCTGGCCTTGGGTCGCCTGCGTGAAGAGCGCGTTGTCGGCGACCTCGCCAAAGTTCCAGCCCTCGCCGTACAGGTAGACCTTCGATCCATCGACACCGTCGTGGCGCATGGTGAGCGAATCGAGGGCGTCCCTCACCGCCTGCATCGACTCGACGCTGTGGTGGCCCATGAGGTCGAAGCGGAAGCCGTCAATCTTGTACTCCTTGGCCCAGGTGACCACGGAGTCGACCATCATCTGCTCCGCCATGGTGTGCTCGGTGGCAATGTTTTGGCAGCACGTGGAGGTCTCGACCGCGCCCACCGCGTTGAGCCGGTGGTAGTAGCCAGGCACGACACGGTCGAGGATCGACTGGTCCTCTTGGCCGCTCGCTGCGGTGTGATTGAACACCTGGTCGAGGACCACTTGCAGCCCGTCGGAGTGCAGCGCACCGACCATGGTGCGGAACTCGATGGTGCGCGAGCCGCCATCGGGGTTCACGGCGTACGAACCCTCGGGTGTGGTCCAGTGCAGGGGGTCGTAACCCCAGTTGTAGCCGTCGGCATCGGCGATTTGCTGGATGCACGCCTGCTGCTCGGTCGAATCGGGTGCGAACGATTCCAGGTCGCACGGCGGCGTGGCCTGGGCCGAGCGGTCCTCCTCGATGGACGCGATGTCGAACGTGGGCAGCAGGTGCACGGTCGTCAGGCCCGCGTCGGCGAGCTCGCGCAGGTGCGTGCGCCCGGCGCTCCACGGCTGGGCGAAGGCGAGGTAGGTGCCTCGCAGTGCGGCGGGGACCGTCTCATCGCTGATGGAGAAGTCCCGTACGTGTAGCTCGTAGATGGTCTGGTCGACCGGGTCGACGACGGGCTGCTTGGCCACTCGCCACAATCGCGGTGCCAGGCTGGGGTCGTCCAGATCGATGAGCACCGAATGCGTCGAATTCACCGTGAGGGCGACGGACGCCGGGTCGGTCACCCGGTTGATCTCGACCGCGTCGGTACTGGGCGCGTAAACCGTGACCTCATAGAGATAGGCGGCGTCCTTCCACCACTTCGGTCCCGAGATCTTCCACGTGCCGTCCGTGCTCCTGGTCATGGCGACCCGCAGGGGGTCGGCCGAGGTGTCGGCATCCTGCCACAGCAGCAGGCTCACGTTCTGTGCCGTGGGGGCCCAGACCGCGAGCGTCGGCCGTCCATTGCGCCAGGTGGCGCCCATCGTGCGTTGGGCGGCATCCGCGGCGTAGAGGTCATCGAGCACGCCGGGGATCTGCACTCCGGTAGCCGCGCTCAGGTCGGTTCCGTCGGATTGGGTGACCAGGAGCTCGCCGGTAAGCCACTGCTCCACGTCCGCGGTGGTGGCATCGAGGTGGAGTGCCAGGTATCCCGATAGCGCGGGGAACCGGGCGAGCTGTGCGTCGGTAAGTCCGCCAGCGTCGTAGGTCAGCGCGACACTTTCTCCGCCGGACACGGCGCCGTCGACCACACCAAGGGACGCGTCGGGCGCGTGGTGCAGCGCCCACGTGAGCCCGGAGGGGTCGGCGCCTTCAGGCAAGAGACTCGCCGGCAAGGCGAGTGTGTCCGCATCGACCCACTGCGCCTTCCAGGTCCCCAGGCCCGCGAGCGGCGGGTCGGTCACCTCGATCGTGAGCAGGTGCGTCGCCAACTCGTAGCTGAACGTCACGGGCTTTCCGCCGGGCGCGGTGAAGGGGATATTTGCGCCGCCCAGGACTCCGTCTGCCCCGTAGTTCTCGGCCCAGGACAACCCGTGGGCGACCTTTGCCTCGTAGGAACCGGCAGGGACCGTCGCGGTGAACGTGGCGATCCCGTCCCCGTCACCGTCGAGCAGGACGGTGGCCAGGCACGTCGGGTCCCAGTCGCCGGCGCAGCCCGCCTCGCTCTGGTAACTGCCGGGAATGGTGAGTAGGGGCCCCTGAGCGCTCGAGGTGAAGGCGTGGCTCACCTCGTCGAACACGAAGGTCACGTCGGCAGCCGCGGAGAGCGAGAACGTGACGTTATCTCCGCCCGATGTGCCACCCGCGCCGTAGTTGAGGTCCCACGTGCCGCCGATGGCGATCTTGTACTCGTAGTCGCCTGCCGTCACAGGGAACGTCCCCGCGTAGAGCCCGTTGCCCTGGTACGCGAGGGTCGTGGTGACACACGCCGGGTCCCAGTCTCCTGGACAGCCGGCCTCGCTCTGATAGCTGCCTGGTGCGGTGACCTGGAGGCCTCCAAGTTCGTCCGGCGGCGGCTCAACGGCAACAGCGCCGTCGACCGCAAAGCCCACGGAGCCGTAGGTCGAGGCCGCGGCGTGGATGCCAGCCGCGTCAGTGGTGACCGCGCGGTACTCGACGAGAGTGCCGTCCGCCAGTCCCGCGACGTCGGCGAAGACCCGCGGGCTGGTGCTTTCCGCGGTGCCGAGCGCGGTCCAGGTGTCGTCGCCGACGACCCGGTACGCGAACGAGGTCTGCTGCCACACGTCCGGCGTGGTCGCGGCCACGGGGGTGGAGCCTGTGAGCGCCGCTCCGGGGGTGGGCAGCGCGAGCGTGAGGTCGAGCGAGGCTGCAGGGGAGACCGTGGTGTCGGCCACCAAGACCAGCGCGGAAAGCGCGGGCACCGTGACCGAGACGACGCCCTCGGTGTCGGCGGTGACCGCGCCGCCGCCGCCGTACAGCGGGCTGAACGTGGCTCCGGGGGTCAGCGACGTGACGGTGACCGCCGCGGGGGTGGTGGCATTGTTGAGCGCGACGAGGTGCTCGATCTTGTCGGTCGCCAGCACTCGGGAGAACGCGTACACCGAGTCGGCGCCGGAGACCGGTCGCTCGATCTGTGCTCCGTCGACGAGGGCAGGAGTGGTCGCCCGCAGCGCCGCGAGGTCCGCGATGTGCTGGTAGATCGGGGCGTCGGTGTCGAATCGGTCCTGCGAACCGGCGGTCTCACCGGTGAGTAGCAGCTGGGTCGCGTATTCGTCCACCTGGGTGGCGAACATGTCCTGCCGGGCGTCCTTATCCGTGCCGCCGAGCGAGCCGGCGCCCTCGAAGCCCTGCTCGTCGCCGTAGTACACGACCGGCTGGCCGCGCGACAGGAACATCAGGCTGTGCGCGAGCTCCGAGCGGGCGAGGCCGTCTGCGTCATCGCGCAGTAGGTAGCCCACCCGGCCCATGTCGTGGTTGCCCAGGAACGTGGGCAAGGCGGTCGCGCTCGAGTGATCGGTCGTGTACCAGTCGTCCGAGGCATACAGCGTGGACAGCACGTCGGGATCGAATCCCCGGGCAAAGGTGGTGGCCGCCGATTGGAATGAGAAGTCGAGGACCGAGCTCATGTCGGAGTCGCGCACGTAGGGCGAGGTCTTGGTCGCATCGGCGTCGTACACCTCGCCGAACATGAAGAAGTCGTCGTTGCCGATGCTCGCCGCGTAGTCCTTGACCGCGGTGGTGAAGGTCTCCCAGAACTCGAAGTTGACGTGCTTGGCGGTGTCGATCCGGAAGCCGTCGATGCCTAAGTCAACCCAGCCGTTGTAGACGTCGACGAAGCCCTGCACCACCGTCGGGTCCTCGGTCATGAGGTCGTCAAGGCCGGAGAAGTCGCCGTACGTGGTGGACTCGCCCGAATAGGTTGAGTCCCCGCGGTTGTGGTACTTCGTGACGTCGTTGAGCCAGGCAGGGACCTTGACGTCCGCCTCGGCCGGATCGACGACCGGCGTGTACGGGAATGACGTCGCGGCGTCGAGCGCGGGGAAGGTGCCTGTGCCCGCGTAGTCTGCCGGGTCGAAGGCGGTGCCGCCCGCGTCGGTGTAGGGGCTGGTCTCCTGGCTGATGTAGTCGTAGCTGCCTTCGGCGTACGAGATGACGTCGGCCGTGTGGTTGGTGATGATGTCGAAGTAGACCTTGATGCCGCGGGAATGGGCGTCCGCGATGAGGGCCTCGAGCTCCGCGTTGGTTCCCAGGTGGGGGTCAATCTGAGTGAAGTCCGTGATCCAGTAGCCGTGGTATCCGGCCGACACATTCGTTCCAGTGCCTTGGACCGGCTTGTTGAGGAACGACGGCGTGAGCCAGATCGCCGTCGTGCCCAGCCCCTCGATGTAGTCGAGCTTCGAGCTTAGGCCGGCAAGGTCGCCGCCGTGATAGAAACCCTTGTCGGTCGGGTCGAGGCCCGTGGCGAGACGGTCACCTGTGAGGCCGCCCTCGTCGTTCGTGGTGTCGCCGTTGGCGAAGCGGTCCGTCATGACGAAGTAGAACTGCTCACCGGATCCGGCCTCGCGGACCGGGGCCGCGACCAGCGCATCGTCAGCAGCGGTGTAGTCGCCGTTGAGGTCGACGGGTGCGACGCCGATGAGGTGTGTCGCCTCGTCGAAGGTGAAGCGCAGCACGGTGTCGCCTGCGATTGTCAGCGGCGCGTTGTCGCCGCCTCCCTCGCGGCCGTACGCCTCGTCCCAGGCGTCGTCGAGCGCGACCTTGTACTCCCACGTGCCTGCGGGAACCTCGAACTCGGCGGACCACGTGCCGTCGCCAGCGGGGCTCAGCTCCGTCGCGGCACAATCAGGTTGCCAATCGCCGGGGCAGCCGAGCTCGCTTTGGAGGCTGCCGACGAGGGCGACCGCCGTCTCGGCGGCTCGAGCGGGCGTGGCGAGCGGGACCGCGAGGCCGAGGCCCACCATCAGTCCTACTCCGGATAGCAGAGCGGTCAGTGCGCGTGTATTGAGTACGCGTGTGTGCTGAGGCATCGGGACTCCCTTGTCGCGATCCGTGGGCTGGCCGCCCGACTTATGGTGAACGCCGCGCTGCCCGAAAAACCGGTCAAAGAGGACCAATCGTAAAAGCAAGCGCTTGCATTGAGGCCAACGTAACAGAGACCGCCACGTTCCGCCTGGGGAACCCGTTTCGGATCGAACGGTGGTGAGCGTCGCTCGCGTCGTCGGCAGCCAGCAGCCGGTAGGCGGCAGCGCTTTAGTGGCCCCGGGAAGGTGATGCGTCGGGCTCGGCGTCAGAGCCGGATTCGACCTCAAGCTCCGGGGCGGCGATCTGGCGAATGTCCAGATGCACGGGCACGGACTCCTCGATCGTCGCCGTGATTTCCTGCATCTCGCCGAACTTCCTGGCGCTCACGAGGACACGTGACTCCATCGACGCGACGGTGGCGTTATAAGCCTTGCCCGCGTTGTCGAGGGCCTTGCCCACGCGTGCGAGGTGCCCTCCCATCGTAATGAGGCGGTCGTAGAGCTCCTTGCCGGTCGCAAGTACCTGCTGCGCATTCTTCGCAAGGGTGTCCTCCTTCCACGCGTGAGCCACCGTGCGGAGCATCGCCACGAGCGTGGTGGGTGTGGCGATCACGACGCGCTTCTCGAACGCGTACTCCTGGAGCGCGGGGTCCTGCTCGAGTGCCGACTGGTAAAACGCCTCGGAGGGTACGAACATCACGACGAATTCGGGGGCCGACGCGAATTGTTCCCAGTACTTCTTGCCAGACAGGTCGTCGACGTGTTTCTTCACGTGCCGCGCGTGGGCGAGCAGCCGCTCGGCGCGCACCGACTCGTCATCGGTCTCGAACGCCTCGAGGAGCGCGGACAGCGCCACCTTGGAATCGACCACGATCGTGCGCCCGCCGGCAAGCCTGACCGTCATGTCGGGCCTGAGGTTCCGGCCGTCGGCATCCTTGACGTTTTCCTGCTCCTCGTAGTCCACGTACCTGACCATGCCCGCGAGCTCGACCACCCGCCGCAGCTGCACCTCACCCCAGTTGCCGCGCACGTCCGAGCGGCGCAGGGTGTTGATGAAGTCGGATGTCTTCTTGTCGAGCTTGGCCGAGGCCTCGAGCATCTGGCGCACCTGTTGCCCCAGCGTGGCCTGTCCCTCGGCACGGTTCTTGTCGGCCTCGGTGGTCTGGCGGCGCACGTCATCGAGCGCCTTGGCCATGGGCTCGACGAGCTTCTTGACGGACTCCTCACGCTTGGCGAGCTCGGCGTCGGCCGCCTGTCGCTCCCTCGTGAGACGTTCCTGTGCTATCTGGAGGAATGACTCCTGGTTTTGTTTGAGGCTCTCTGCGCTGAGTGCTTGGAACTGTTGCTTAAGAGAGTCCTGATCGCCGCGCACCTGTGTCACGTAGCGCTCATGTGTCGCGGTCAGCTCGGCTTCCCGGCGCGCGGCGTTGTCGTGGACCTCGCGGATGCGGCGCTCGAGTTCGGTCGTGCGGAACCGCTCGGCATCGGCGGCGTTGCGGGCCTCGGAGGCCTTCGCCTCTGCCGCGCGGATGCCCGAAGAGGTCCTCAGCGCACCCACCAAAAGGCCGATGACAAGGCCGACAACGACGGAGACCAGGGCAATGAGAGCTTCCATGCATACCACTGTGTCACGGTGGTGTGACAGGTCTTCGGGGTCAGTTGGGGCGGGAAAGCCCTCTTTCTGAGTATGGCGGGGGCCATTTACACGCGCATAGTCCTAAATCGATGCAAAGGCGTAACGTGTTCGTTACCTGATATTCAATAGGATTGACTCGACGCAGGGGGACCTCCCCGCGTCCACCCCCTCGCGAAAGCCCGTGCCTCCGGATCCGGACGGCACACGCATACGCGAGAGAAGAAAGGAGCCCGAGTATGAAACTCGGTACATTGAGCAAGGGATTTGCCGTCGTCGCTGTTGCGTCGTTCGCGCTTGCCGCGTGTTCGTCCGGCGACGACACGGACACCACCAGTGCAACCCCCGGCGGCGAGACCATGTCTACCGCCGTCATCTCCACCAACGGCTCTGAGCCGGCAAACCCGCTGATCCCGGCGGCAACGAACGAGACCGGTGGCGGCAAGATCATTGACGCCCTGTTCGCTGGCCTCGTCTACTACGACGGTGACGGCGCGTCCCAGAACGAGGTCGCCGAGTCGATCACGACCGAGGACGCGCAGACCTTCACCGTGACCCTCAATGAGGGCTGGACGTTCACCGACGGCACGCCCGTTCTCGCCCACAACTTCGTGGACGCGTGGAACTGGTCGGCCGACCCGGCCAACGCTGCAGTTGCTCTCAACAACTACTTCTACGAGGCCATTGAAGGCTTCGACGGTTACAACACCGACGAAGGCGCCTCCAGTCCGGAGATGTCCGGGCTGGCGGTTGTCGATGACCTGACGTTCACGATCACGCTGAGCGCGCCGAACTCGTCGTTCCCGATCGCTCTGGGATACTCGGCCTTCTACCCGCTGCCCGACTCGTTCTTCGATGACCCGGACGCGTTCGGTCAGAACCCTGTCGGTAACGGCATCTACATGCTCGCGGACCCCGCGAACTGGCAGCACGACGTGCAGATCGAGCTCGCAACGAACCCCAGCTACACGGGTGACCGTGTGGCACAGAACGGTGGCCTGAAGATCGTCTTCTACGCCTCGCAGGATGCGGCCTACGCCGACCTCCTTGCCGGCAACGTCGACGTGATCGATGGCGTCCCGGACTCTGCGTTCGAGACCTTCGAGTCCGACCTTGGTGACCGCGCTGTGAACCAGCCCGCCGCCATCTTCCAGTCCTTCACGATCCCCGCGCGTCTCGAGCACTTCTCGGGCGAAGAGGGCAACCTGCGTCGCCAGGCACTGTCGATGTCCATCGACCGCGCCCAGATCACGGACGTCATCTTCCAGAGCACCCGCACGCCGGCCAGCGACTTCACGTCGCCGGTCATCGACGGCTGGTCTGACTCGATCCCCGGATCCGAGGTCCTGACATTTGACCCCGAGAAGGCGGTTGAACTGTGGGCCGAGGCCGACGCGATCTCGCCTTGGACCGGCACGTTCAAGATCGGTTACAACGCTGACGGTGGCCACCAGGGCTGGGTCGACGCTGTGATCAACTCGATCAAGAACACGCTCGGTATTGACGCCGAGGGCAACCCGTACGCCACGTTCGCTGAGTTCCGTACGGACATCACCACAGATGCCATCGACAGTGCGTTCCGCACGGGTTGGCAGGCCGACTACCCCGCGCTCGAGAACTTCCTCGGCCCGATCTACTACACCAAAGCTGGCTCCAACGACGGTGACTACTCGTCGGCAGAGTTCGATGGTCTGGTCGACGAGGGCAAGACGGCCGCGGACACGGCTGCTGCGAACGTGAAGTTCCAGGAAGCACAGGAAGTCCTCTTCAAGGACCTTCCCGCGATCCCGCTGTGGTATTCGAACGTCACCGGCGGCTACGCCGAAGGCGTCGAGAACGTGGTCTTCGACTGGCACTCCGTGCCGCTGTACTACGAGATCACCAAGTAGTAGGTGACTTCACGGCCCGTCCCGCATCTGCGGGGCGGGCCGTTTCACGTTCGCTACCAGGCGGGCGTAGCATCCTCCCTGCACCGGGGCTAGGCCCTTCGCGGAGAGTGCGTCCCTCACGGCACAGTAGAATCGGTTTCTCAATGTTTACGCCAACTGACATGTACGGGGTACACCCATGCTGATGTACGTGGTGCGCCGCTTGTTGCAGGCCATCCCTGTCTTCTTCGGAACGACATTCCTGATCTATTTCATGGTCTTCTCGATGCCGGGTAACCCGGTACTCGCGCTGTTTGGCGACAAGACCCCGAACCCCGCAGTGCTTGAGCAGGTCACCGCCCAGTACAACCTGGACAAGCCGTTCATCGTGCAGTACTTCCTCTACCTCAAGAACCTGGTCACCGGAGACCTCGGAGTCACGTTCTCAGGGCGCGAGGTGAACGACATCCTCGCAAATGCCTTCCCCGTGACGCTCAAGCTCGTGCTGATGGCCGTGGTGATTGAGCTGGTGCTTTCCATCGTGATGGGGCTCATCTCGGGGCTCCGCAAGGGCGGCATCCAGGACAACGCCAACCTGATCGTCGCGCTCGTGTTGAGCTCGGTTCCGCCGTTCGTCGCGCTGTTTGTCGCGCAGTACTTCATCGGCATCAAGTTGGGTTGGGCGCCGGTGACGGTGGGTGCCGATACGTCGTGGGGCGCGATGCTGCTCCCCGCGATCGTGATCGCGCTCACGATCTACGTCACGGGAATGCGCCTGATGCGCGGTTCCGTGATCGAGGCGCAGTCCGCCGAATATGTCCGCACCGCCGCGGCCAAGGGCCTGTCTCGCAGCCGGATCATCCCCGTGCACATCGCGCGCAACTCCCTGATCCCCGTCGTCACGAACTCGGCAGCCAGCTTTGGAGCGCTCATCGCGGGCACGACGGTGACCGAGGGCATCTTCAACATTCCGGGCGTGGGCAACGTGCTGTTCCACGCGATCAAGTTGCAGGAAAACGCCACCGTGGTGTCGTTCGTCACCATCCTCACCATTCTTTATGTCGTGGTGAACATTCTGGTGGACCTCCTCTATGCCGTCCTCGACCCAAGGATTCGCTATGTCTGACCGCACAGTCGAGCATTACGTTGCTCCCATCGACCCGGCGGACGCCATCGAGGTCGACCGCGTCAACCTCGGCGACCGCAAGTCGAGCCTGTGGATCGACGCGTGGCGTGACCTGCGTCGTCGCCCCCTGTTCTATATCGCGGTCGTCATCGTCCTCGTCGTCACCACCGCAGCGTTGTTCCCCTCGCTCTTCACCGACCTCGACCCGCGGAAGGGCGACCTGGCGTTCTCGAACGCGGGACCCTCGGACGGGCACCCCCTCGGCTTCACACGCCAGGGCTATGACGTCTACGCGCGCATCATCTTTGGCGCGAGCACGTCGCTCTCGGTGGGTGTCTTCGTGGTGCTCATCACCGCCGCGATCGGCATTCCCATGGGGGCGCTTGCCGCCTACTACGGGCGTTGGGTCGACTCGCTGTTGTCCCGCATCGGCGACATCTTCTTCGCCATTCCGTACTTCCTCGCAGCGGTCGTGGTCATGTCGGTGCTCTCCGCGCACCGCAACGTGTTTGTGATTGCCCTCGCGATCGGTGGGTTCGCGTGGGCATCGCTCGCGCGCATCCTGCGTGCCGAGGTGCTACAGGTGAAGAACCTCGAGTATGTGATGGCCTCCGAGGCCGTCGGCCGTTCCAAGTTCTCGACGCTGGTGCGGCACGTGCTTCCCAACTCGTTGACGCCCGTGATTGTCTACCTGACGATCGCGCTTGGCGCCGCCATCACCGCGGAGGCGACGCTGTCGTTCCTCGGCATCGGGCTGCCCCCTTCGGTCATGTCGTGGGGCAATGACATCGCCCAGGCGCAGACCACGCTGCGCACCGCTCCCATGGCGCTGTTCTGGCCGTCGCTTGCGTTGACGGTCACCGTGCTCGCATTCATCATTCTCGGCGAACTCATTCGCGACGCTCTTGACCCGAAGGCGAGGGCCAGCCGATGAGCAAGGAGACGACAGTGGAGACCACCCCCACGAACGAGACCGTCAGGGATTCGTCGATGCCTCTGGTTCAGGTCCAAGACCTCGAAGTGACCTTCGTGACGGGCTCTGGCGACGTCCAGGCAGTGCGCGGAGTGTCGTTCGACATCTACCCCGGCGAGACCGTCGCGATCGTGGGCGAGTCGGGCTCAGGTAAGTCGACCACCGCTACCGCGCTCATCAAGCTACTCGCGGGTAACGGCAGCATCACCGGCGGCAAGATCCTGGTCGATGGCGAGGACATCACCGAGTACAGCGAGCGCCAGATGGCGTCGGTGCGCGGTGGAGTCATCGGCTACGTCCCGCAGGACCCCATGTCGAACCTCAACCCCGTGTGGTCGATCGGCTTTCAGGTGCGCGAGGCGATTCGCGCCAACGGCGTCGCCTCGGGCCGTCACGAGGTCGAGGCCAAGGCGATCGAGGTGCTCGAGCAGGCTGGACTTTCGGACGCCGCACGGCGCATGAAGCAGTTCCCTCACCAGTTCTCGGGCGGCATGCGCCAGCGCGTGCTCATCGGCATTGGGCTGGGCGCGGAACCGCGCCTACTTATTGCCGACGAACCCACGTCCGCGCTCGACGTGACGGTCCAGAAGGTCATCCTCGACCACCTCGAGTCACTTACGCGGGACCGCAAGACGGCGTTGCTGCTGATCACGCACGACCTTGGACTCGCGGCGGAACGCGCGTCAAAGCTCATCGTGATGCACAGGGGCAAGATTGTTGAGGCGGGGGCGAGCCTCGAGATCCTGCAACACCCGCAGCACCCCTATACGAGGCAGCTCATTGCCGCGGCGCCGTCGCTTGCCTCGCGGCGCATTCACTCGTCTGCGGGGGACTCCCTGACCGACGAGGGCGTGCCCGACATGCTCAGGCTGGCCGAGCGTCACGCCGAGATTGAGAAGCGTCTCGCGACCGCGCCCATTGCGGTGTCCGTCAAGGATCTACGCAAGACCTACTCGATCCGTCGAGGCGCCTTCAAGTCGGAGCCGCTGCATGCGGTCGACGGAATCTCCTTCGATATCCACAAGGGCACGACGCTTGCGCTCGTGGGCGAGTCTGGCTCGGGCAAGTCCACCGCCGCGCGCCTGATCCTTGGGCTCGAGCCGCCGACGTCAGGTGCTGTCGTCATCGGCGACACTCCCATGACGGGGGTCTCGGCCCGCGACCTGTTCAAGCTTCGTCGCCAGATGCAGGTCGTGTTCCAGGACCCGTATGCCTCGCTCGACCCTCAGCGGTCAATCGGCGCGATCATCGCCGAGCCGCTCAAGGTTCACAAGGTGGGCGACCACGAGGCGCGTGTGGCACGCGTCGAGGAACTCCTCGATCAGGTGTCTCTGCCCACCGCCCTCGCTCACAGGTACCCGAACGAGCTCTCGGGCGGGCAGCGTCAGCGCGTAGCGATCGCTCGTGCACTGGCACTCAAGCCCGACGTCGTCGTGCTTGACGAGGCGGTGTCTGCGCTCGACGTGCTCGTTCAGGCGCAGATCCTGCAGCTCCTCGCTGACCTGCAGGCCGAACTGGGGCTCACGTACCTGTTCATCACCCACGACCTCGCGGTGGTGCGCGTGGTCGCCGATGCCGTGGCCGTCATGGAGCAGGGCAAGATCGTGGAGACCGGCCTCACGGACGAGATCTTTGGGAATGCGCAGCAGCCGTACACCCAGCGACTGCTCGACGCAATCCCCGGAGCAGGAATCAAGTTCGCCTCATAAGGGCGAGGCGCTAGGACTCAGATGACGGGGAATCGGCTGCGGCTGGTTCCCCGTTGTCGTCTCCGCGAGCGTCTTCTTCGTCAGTGGACCATTCGGCGGTGAAGTCCACGCCAAGGTCGGTCACCTCGAACGACGGGGGGCTCGCGACCGGAGCTGGCGCGGGCAGAATGCGCTCGGCTTCGGCCTGCTTGCGGGCGTTTGCCATCCCCGGATTAAAGAGTTCTCCGAATGTCATTCCCTCAAGGTAGCCCGTGGTGTGTGGGCACGGCGAGGATTTCGCTCTGGGCCACCGCTAGACTTGCTGACCGTGGCTCTCACTATTGGCATCGTCGGACTGCCCAATGTCGGCAAATCAACTCTGTTCAACGCGCTCACTCGCGCAAGCGTGCTCGCAGCGAACTATCCGTTCGCCACGATCGAGCCGAACGTGGGGATCGTGCCCTTACCGGATCCGCGCCTGAACGTGCTGTCGGATATCTTCGGTTCCGAGCGCATCCTCCCCGCAACGGTGTCGTTCGTCGACATCGCGGGCATCGTCAAGGGTGCCTCGGAGGGTGAGGGCCTTGGCAACGCGTTCCTGGCGACCATCCGTGAGGCCGACGCAATCTGCCAGGTGACGCGCGTGTTCGCGGACCCCGACGTGATCCACGTCGACGGCAAGGTGGACGCAGAGAGTGACATCGAGATCATCACGACCGAGCTGATCCTCGCTGACCTGCAGACCATCGAGAAGGTCATCACGCGCCTCGAGAAGGAGGTGCGGGTCAAGAAGGGTGACCCCGTCCTGCTCGCCGCCGCCGAGACCGTCAAGGAGATCCTCCAGAGGGGCGACACCGTGTCCGCGGGTGCGAAGGCCGCCAAGCTCGACATTGCTGACGTACGGGAGTTCAACCTCCTCACGGCCAAGCCGTTCATCTACGTCTTCAATACGGACGATGCCGGTCTCGCCGACGAGGCGACACAAGCCGCGCTTGCCGCCAAGGTCGCGCCGGCCGACTGCGTCTTCCTGGATGCCAAGTTCGAGGCCGAACTGGTTGACCTCACCGAGGACGAGGCCCGCGAGATGCTTGAGGAGAACGGCCAGGAGGAGTCCGGGCTGGACCAGCTGGCCCGCGTCGGGTTCCACACGCTGGGCCTGCAGACCTACCTCACGGCCGGCCCCAAGGAGTCGCGCGCCTGGACAGTCCGCCAGGGCGCTACCGCGCCCGAGGCCGCAGGCGTGATCCACACGGACTTCCAGAAGGGCTTCATCAAGGCCGAGGTGGTGCACTTTGGTGACCTTGTCGAGGCCGGTTCGATGGCGGCGGCGAAGGCCGCGGGCAAGGTGCGCATCGAAGGCAAGGAATACGTGATGCACGACGGCGACGTGGTGGAGTTCCGCTTCAACGTGTAGTCCTCGGGGCTGCCACAGCGATGTAGAGGGTTACTCGGGTGCTCGGGTCAGCCTGCAAATGTTGCGGCTCCACAACGAACCTGAGTTCGTTCCAGCGACGGTCTGACACGGGACGATGCGGTTCGCTTACTCATCTAGAAGGTCAAGTGTCAGCCGCACGGCACGCCGCCTGACGTCTTTAGGGATCATCTCTTACTTGATGCCGCTTCCTTTCGGACTCGAAAGGAAGCGGCATCAACCTGCGGACGGTTCACGTCGAGGTCTTTCGGATGGGCGGTGTAGGAACCACCATCATGGAAGACCCGCCATCCGACTTCAACTGCGACGCGTGTCAGACGGTCGCTGGGAGGCTGGGGTTCGGTGTTGAGTCGTTGCGACGGTGGGTGTGCCAGGCCCAGCTCACGTCCGTGGCGTTTGCCGAAACGCTCGCCCTGGTGGTCATCGCCAACGCGATGCGCCTCCTGCGATGCAGGCGATCCGATAGGGCCGCACTGACGGGTTCACGCCCGGTGTCGATCGAACGCTCACGTCAGAACGCGTGAAGTAGCCGCACCAGCGGCATGACAATCGGGCCGCCTCGCCAATCAAGCGAGGCGGCCCGTTTGCGTGAGTCAACCCAGGATGTCTAGCTACCTGAACCGTTGCTGTAATACGTGACCTGTGCGGGAACTGTCGCGGTGCCCTGTGCGGTAGGTCCAGTGCCATTGATCACGTGGGCGTATACGCCCGCGCCGCCAAGAGACACCGTGATGAGCGAGTGCATCTTCACACCAGGCACGTTCGGGACCTCGAAGCCGTTGTCAACGGTGATCGAAGAGTCCGTGGTGAATACGCAGTATGAGCCAAGGCCCCAGGCTTCATGCTGTTGGACGTTGTCCGCCACCTTGTACGCCGCGTAGCCACGGATTCCGTCGTGCGACCATGCTTGGACGCTTGGCGGATCGTAGGGCAACTCGTTCTGGTAGAAGATGGTGCGTCCACGCTCGCCGTTCCAGAGGGTGTTGTACTTCTGGAAGTGTTCGACAAACAGTCCGTACCCGCTGACGTCATCGCCATTGACGATGAGACCATAGTCGGACGTGTTGACGGTCCACCCAATACCCTGACCGTGGTCACCGCGCCACAGCCACACGTGGTCGATCAGCGTGTTGTCCGCGTTGACGATCACGCCCGCATCGGTCTTGCCAGCGACGGCGCCACCTACGCGCACAAAGATGTCGCTCAGGGCGATCGGGTTATCGGTGTGGTCGACATGCGTGCCCTTGGTACCGACTTCCAGCATCGCGGGGGACTTGACCTCGCCTGCATCGAAGAGCAGTGCGGCGATACTCACTCCGTCGACATCGGCGACCGTCATGGCCGTCTGACCTGCCGTGGGAATGATCGTGGCGTATCCAAGCCCCATGACCACCGTATTCGCCTTGGTGATATTTACCGTCTCGGAGAGCCGGTAAATGCCAGGCGTGAACAGCACGTTGATTCCCTGTGTAAGGGCCGCGTTGATCGTTGCCGCGCTATCGCCTGGCTTGGCGACATAGAAGGTGTTCAGCGCAAGAGACTTGCCCGCCGTCGGGCCGTTCTCCCACGTGGTACCCGTCGTGCCGTTGCGCAGTGCAGGAACGAACACCGCCCAGTCGTTTGCCGCGGCGTCCCAGTAGATGTACGGCTTCTCCTTGACGACTCCCGTGGTGTTGAGGGTAGTCACGGCGGGATTGGGGAACGTGTTCGCTGGCGCATTCTTCACACCAGAGAAGGTCATGTTCCACAAGGTGCCGTCCCAGCCACCCACAAGGTTCGAGTCGCGTGTGTACCACTGCTGCTGGGTGTAGCCGTGGACCTGGCCCTCGATCTTGGAATCGGCAATGTAACCACCCGACGCCCACCCGTAAGCGGATGAGTGCAGAGAGAGTGCGCCATTGACGTGAACGCGGCGCATCGGTGCCGCCTGGGAGACTGCCCAACGCTCATCGCCCGTGCTCGGCGTGATCTTGAGATTCTCCACGGAGCGCCAAAAGTTCTGCGTGGCGTTGCCGTTGAACCATTGGGCATCTGCCCACACGCCGCCGGTGATGTTGACATCGTCCGGGTTCTGGCCCGCACCGCTCACCGACGTGTAAAAGCCAACGTTGGCGTGAACGGGATAGGTGCCAGGCTTGAAGAGGAACTGGTAGCGTTCCTCACCAAACTGGGCCGTTTCCTGCTGAGTGAATGCAGCGTCAAGCTCCGACTGAATCACCGAGGTGGGTGTTGACGAGTCATAGATGTGGACGTTCGGGCCCAGGTCCCCTCCGGTGACGATCACCGGAAGTGGGTCCGTGGCGCGGTCTCCCAGATGCACACTGAACTCCCATAGCGAGTAGCCGTAACCGGTGCCGCGCTGTGTACCAGCAAGCCGCACGTAGCGGCCCGCACCGGATGCGTCGATGTGCTGGTTGCCACCCGTGCCGTTCGTGACGGTCGCGATGGTTGACCAACTTTGAGCGTTATCCGAGACCTGAATGGTGAAGGCCTTTCCATAGGCGGCTTCCCACTTGAGGTCGATTCCACAGACAGTCGACGTCTTGCCGAGGTCTACCTGAAGCCACTGGCTATCTGTCGACAAGCTCGACCAGCGCGTGTCGGTATTGCCGTCTACGGCCGCGGACGCGGGGTAGTACGAGGCGGACTGGGTTGAGGACGCAGTCGCGGGCTTGCCGAGCGCGGCGTTATCGGTTGAGCAGGCGCCAGGCGTTGGGTCCGTACCGCCGCCCGGGGTGCCGCCTGGGGTGCCGAAGACCTGAAGCTCCCAGAGTGAATACCCATAACCCGTGGCACGCTGGTTCCCATCGAGGCGCACGAAGCGCCCGACGGCACCGTTGAGTGCGACCACATCGGTGCCGCCATCGCCCGATGGCACGGTTGCGGCGGTGGTCCAGCTTTGACCGTCTGCGGAGACCTGAATTTGGTAGGCCGACCCGTAGGCTGCCTCCCAATTCAGTTCCACCCGGTCGAGAGTGGCCGATTCCCCAAGGTCGATCTGAATCCATTCGTCGTTAGTGAACTTTGACGACCAACGAGTGCCAAAGTCACCATCCACTGCGGCCGTGGTGGGAGTGGAGGCAGTGTTCTCGACGGACGAGGCCGTGACGGGATGGCCCTGCGATAGCAGGGTGGGTTGCGCGGCGGCTGCTGGAATAGCCAGCACCCCCGCGACAAACGCTAATGCGAGGCCCCCGGATACGGTTGCCCAACGTGATACGTGACGCACTTGCATTTTCTCTCCTTTGAGAGTGGCTGAGGCCGGGCGCATGGCGATCGCCACCCGCCCGACCTGCCACGGGGTGGGTTAGGGCAGTTCGAAAGCGGCGGTGAGCGCGGCGCCGCGTTGGGGCTTGTAGAGGTCATACCCTTGTGGGTTGCACTGGAGCCCACCGTTGATGCAGTGAGTGACCAAAGCGTCGAGAATCTCTGGGTCCCATCCGTTCATGAAGTCGTAGTGCCATGACTGATCGGATCCACTAGCCAGGTGGACCTGAGTCATGTCGCCTGAGACGGGCCACGCGATCTTAAATTCCAACATCGGTACCGGTACCGGGTGAGTCGTGGGGCACTCGCCATTGACCGGGTACGCCATGTGGCTCTTGTGATCCGCCGAATCGAGGTGGATGCCGTCCCAGCAGCTGGGCGCTTGGTAGCGCATGTTGAGCTGGCTTCCGGGTGCGCAATAGTCCGGGATCGACCACTGGTTGGATAGTTCTCCGCACTCCCAGCCTTCGACGGCTCCCGGTGCATTCTGGAACGACGAGGGAGTTGCCATCATGTCGCCGGCGATAAGACGCAGGCCCTGCGGGAACGACTGGACGCTGCGGTAGTCGTCGATTCCCGCCTTGTAATAGAGCGTTTCAAGGATGCTGGGCACCACGGCGACGTCGCCGTTCATGATGGTGGGGAACCAGTACGCCGATTTGTCCTTCGGGTTTGTACATGTGGTCGTGGGGTTTGCGAACAGCGAGGCAATCGTTGTCGAGGCGTCGGTGCTCGTGTTTCCCATAAAGGTGTGCAGGTGAGAGCGACCCGGTTGTCCTGGAAAGACAATTGGGTCGTCGTACTTGATATGTGACGGCGTGCAATTTGCCTGGAACTCGTGGTGCGTGACTTCGTCGTTGTAGACCGGCAGGTTGTCGTCTGGCACCGTGGCGCCGCCAGTTCCAAACACCTTGAACTCCCACAGGGAATAGCCGTAGCCTGTGCCACGCTGGGATGTAGTGAGTTGGACATAGCGACCATTGGCGCCGACATTGACCACATCGGTGCCGCCGTCGCCATTGGTGACCGAGGCGGCCGTGGTCCAGGTGTACCCATCGTTAGAGACCTGGATCTGGTAGGCCTTGCCGTACGCGGCCTCCCAGTTCAATTCGACCGAATCGATGTGGGCGGTGGCCCCAAGGTCGACGCGCAGCCATTGATTGTCGTCCGGCTGGCTTGCCCATCGTGTTGATGGATCTCCGTCGACGGCGAAGCGGGCGGCAGTAAATCCGGCCTCGGTACTTGAGGCCGCCGCGGGATGGCCCTGGGATAAGGGCGAGTCGCCGTCGGCAAGTGCCGGGGGAGCCGCCGCAACGGTCATCGCCCCGATGGCGGCTAGAGCGCTCAGCGCGAGAGTGGTTCGAAGTGGTGTAGATGAACCTGTGAGTAGTCGCACGGGGGCCGCTATGGCCCGGGACAGGGTGCGAAACATTTCCAACTCCTTAGACGTCGTTGTCAGGTGGATTACGAACGAGTGAGTACCCGTCCGGGCTGGAGCCCGCGCACGTTGGTTGTGGCTTCGTGCGCCAGATGGTGGCGCGGTCCCCTCAGACAACCGAGCCCTGTTGGGTACCGGAGCTGAGGCACCGGTACCCAACGTCGGTCTCAGTTTTTGTACACACCCATTTCGAAGAGGGAGTAGCCGTATTCGGTGCCACGACCGCTCAACGCGAGGCGGACGTAACGTGCCGAAGCTGTGACATCGAAGCTATCGATGCCGCCATTCCCATCGGTCACCGTGCGGAGGTTTGTCCACGACGAACCATCATTCGAGGTTTGAATCGCGTACGCCTTGCCGTATGCCGATTCCCACACCAGCTGTACGTGGTTGAAGGTCTGGACGGAGCCCAGATCTACCTGGATCCATTCGTTATCGGTCCAATTGCTCGACCAGCGGGTCGCGGGATTGCCGTCGAATGCCTGCTTCGGGGTGAAATCGCCGTTCCACGGATCGAAGCTCGACGCGCTTGGCGTCTTGCCATGCGCAATGTTGGTGCCTGCGACGCTGGGGGCAACTACTCGGATGGACCGAGCGTCCACTCCCACGTTGCCATGACCGTCCTCGGCGAAGATGTACACCTTCCACACGCCGAGCGTCTCCGGCGCGGTGGCCTCGAACTTTCCGGGTGCAACTTGAGTGAAGGGGACAGATGCAAGCCCTCCGGCATTGTTGATGTACTTACTGTTGAGGAACATGACGTAATTGATCACGTCCCCATCCGGATCGGCCACATCAAGGTTGACCGTGAACTTCTGGCCGCCCACCACTGCGGTGGAACCGGGGATGTCCATGGAGTACATCTCCGGCGGCGTGTTCATCGCGTCGATGTTCTTACCCCAGGTCTTAGCGAGTGCGTAGTAGCCGAGTCGCTTGTTACCTCCGGGGATGACGTTGAACCACACGCCGCCAAAGTCGCCTTCGAGGCCGTAGTGGAAGAACGTGGCACCGAGTCCCTTGCCCTTGTGTTCCATGATGCACTTCCATGAATCCACGTACGCGGCACCCTTTTCGATGTCCGTGGGTTCGTCGGGGATGCCGTTGATGTCGTCCGGCACCTCCCACTCGCCATCGGCGCCACCCTCGGTGATGATGTATGGCCGGTCGTAGCCCCCGTCTTCCCAGAACTCCGCAACTGAACACACGTCGCCGTAGGAGTTGAGCTGCAGCAGGTCAAGGTCAGGGGAGTTTGCCTTGTAGTAGGGCCATGCTCCCGTCCATGCGTCTGTTGAAGACACGGGGTGATCTGGATCGATCGCGTGAATGGCGATCGCCATCTCGTTGACGAACGAGGTGTAGGCGTTGCGTTCCGCCTCCAGTTGGGCACCGGAGTAGCAGCTCCCCATACCTAGAATGGACTCATTACCGACGGACCACATGAGTACACCTGGGTGACCCTTGTAGGCGTTGACCTGATTGAGGATATCTGCGCGCACCTGGGTCTTGTAATCGCTGGGTCCCTGGTACGAAACACATCCACCGGAGCCCGGACCGCCACCAGGAACGAGCCAGAAGCCCATGATGACCCTGATCCCGTTCTTGGCCGCGGAATCAAGCAGCTTTACCGTGTCGGGGCCCGTGCCCCACGTACGTGTCGTATTCGCGCCCATGGCGACGAGGCCAGGCATGTATTGGTCGGCCGCCGCAAAGTCAGGACCCCACGTCAGTCCACGGACCGTGTAGGGACTTCCGTTGACTTCGAGGCGCCAGCCCTCGCCGTATTCCACAACCTCGACGTGGCTGGTCCCAGTTTGGGGTCCGCTTGTTCCGCTCCAGCCTGGATTGACGTAATCGGGGTAGGGGTTGTCAGGGTTTCCGCCGCCGTTGTCCCCGCCCGTGCCGCTCCCGTCGCCCAGAACCGTGAACTCCCATAGTGAGTAGCCGTAACCCGTGCCACGCTGCACACCCTGGAAGCGGACGAATCGGGCGTTGCCCTCGACCGTGAGCTCCTGGTGTCCACCGGTGCCGTTTGTCACGGTTGCCGCGGTCGACCACGAAGAGCCGTCGTTAGAAAGCTGAATCTTGAATGACTTTCCGTACGCGCCTTCCCAGTCGAGGTTGACGCCGCAGACGTTCTTGGCCTGGCCGAGGTCAACGGTGAGCGTGACGTTATCCGTTGCGGTACTCGACCAACGCGTGTCAGCCTTGCCGTCGACGGCGTTGCTCGCCGGGTAGTACTGCTGGTCTTCATACGAGCTGGCCGATGCCGTGCCTGGGAGGGCCGCTGCGCCCGCAACGCATGCGCCAGTGCCGGGGCCTGTACCGCCTCCGTCCGTCGTGCCAGCGGTCCCAAAGACCTGGAATTCCCACAGCGAGTAGCCGTAGCCGGTCCCGCGCTTGATCCCGTGGAATCGCACGAACTTGCCTTGCGCTCCGTTGAGGGCGACCGTCTGGTTGGATCCCGTGCCGTTTGTGACGATCGCGGCGGTGGTCCACGCCGCACCGTCTGGGGACACCTGAATTTCAAACTCTTTGCCGTAGGCGCCTTCCCAGGCGAGGTCGACACGAGTGAGTGTCGAGACTTGCGCGAGTTCGACGGTAAGCGCGGCGTCATCGGTAAAGGTCGAGCTCCAGCGAGTTCCCATGCTGCCGTCGACCGCGGCCGTAGCCGGGGTGTAGTTGACGTTCTCTGTGGACGAGGCCGTGACGGGCCTTCCTTGAGAAAGCAGTGTGGGGGGATCTGCGGGTGCCGCATGAGCGGGAACCACGAGCACTGGCGTGAGTAGTAGCGCCGCCAGCGTGCCGATAAGTAGGTTTCGGGTGCGACCTCTAGGTGAGGTCAGGAGGGATGAGGGACGAACTTTCATGATGTTCCCTGTGTCGCTCGGTCCCGGTGGCGTATTGGCGTCTGCGTTGACGCCAACGACTTCCGGGTAGTTCGCCAGTGAACTGATCGGGGAAACGTGGAAAGCGCTTTCCACGTTGATTCATTGTCACGAGGAAGAGCCTGGCTGTCAAAAGATACATTCGGCCACGAGCCGTTTCTGGTCCCAAATCCGGCGCAAGATGGCGCGCATTCGTCGTCAGGCGAAGAGCGTTTGTCTTGCGTGCTAGTTTGACGTTGTGAGCAGCACTGGCCGGCGCCGGAGGGGCGGTGATGAGGGACGTTGCACGCTCGACGATGTCGCGCGCGTGGCAGGGGTGTCCCGAGCGACGGCCTCTCGCGTCGTCACCGGTAGCAGGCAAGTGACGCCCGAGGCCCATGCCGCGGTGACCGCGGCGCTTGCCCAGACAGGGTATATCCCCAACCAGGCGGCGCGGACACTTGTGATGCGGCGTACGGGAGCCGTGGCGGTTGTTGTGTCCTCTGCTGGTGGCAACGAAGACGAGGATCAGGCCATTAGCCACGTTTTTAGTGATCCATTCTTTGGTGCGATTGTCACCGCGACCGTGAGGGCCTTGCGCGCACGCGGCGTCCACCCGCTCCTCATGCTGGCCGATTCCCACCATGCGCGGGTCAGGGCACTCGAGTTCATTGCCGCCGGAAGCACCGACGGCACGCTACTCGTGAGCACGCACACGGACGACCCGATGCCACTCATGCTTGTGAACGCACGCCGCCCCGTCGTGGCCTTTGCGCGCCCGGTGATGTCAACGCAGCTCAGCTACGTTGACGTGTCGGGTGGGGAAGGGGGGCGCATGGCCGCGCGGCACCTCATCGAGCGTGGACGGACTGTGCTCGGAGTCATTGGCGTGACTGGTGACTTTGCCATGCCGTCGATCATCGACCGCGTCACGGGCTTTCGCGAGCAAGCCGCGCAAAGGGGTATAGGCCACGTTGCGCAAGCGGACGGCGACCTCACCGTCGATGGAGGTGCTGCCGCGGCAAGGCGGCTCTTGGCAGCGCACCCTGCGCTCAACGGGATCTTCAGTTGCAACGACCCGATGGCCGAGGGTGTGCTCCAAGTGTTGCGCGAGCTGGGCAGGGACGTACCAGGTGATGTGTCGGTCATCGGGTTCGATGACAGTTCCGTTGCCCTGCGTACAGTTCCTCCGCTGACCACGGTCCGCCAGCCCATGACTGCCATGGCGGAGCACATGGCGGACCTCCTCATGAACCGGATCGCGGAGCCGGATTCGGCGCCGATGTCGGTGATCTTGACGCCGGAACTAGTGGTGCGGAAGTCGGCCTAGTCCACGCAATGCGGCGGGGGAGTGGGGGAGGGATCCCCGGCCTTAGGTGGTCGTCCCGCAGCGGAAGTGCTCCCACAGGTCGATGCCCGCGTCAACTGCGTGGGCATCGATCGCCGTCAGCTGGTCATCACTGAACTCCGGGTTGTCAAGTGCCCCGAGGTTCTGTTCGAGCTGGGCCACGCTGCTCGCGCCGAGCACTAGGGAGGTTGTGCGCTCGTCACGAAGCGCCCAGGCGAGCGCCATCTGTGCGAGCGACTGGCGGCGGCCGGACGCGATGTCGTTGAGGCTGCGCACGTGGACCATCGCTTCGGGGGAGCTCAGGTCCGTCGAGAGCGAGGACTGTTCCTCGGCGCGCGAATCGGCGGGGATGCCATCCAGATAGCGGTCGGTCAACATGCCCTGTGCGAGCGGCGAGAAGGCGATGCACCCGGCTCCCAACTCGTCGAGGGTGCCCAAGAGTCCGTCGTCCTCGATCCAGCGGTTGAGCATCGAATAGGAGGGATGATGGATCAGCAGTGGCGTGCCGAGGTCGGAGAGGATCTGCGCCGCGCGGTGGGTATCGGCCGCGGAGTACGACGAAATCCCCGCGTAGAGCGCCTTGCCGGACCTCACCGCATTGTCGAGCGCGCCCATCGTCGGTCAAGTCCCGGGTAGTGGTGTAACGGTGTTTCCTTCGTTTATGCGCTGAGCGCCATGATCGTGTCGGTGTTCACCTCGCCTTCGATGGCCGGGATGAGGCGCATGCGTGAGCGTGCGAGGACGTCGAGTCCGAGGTAGCGGCGTCCTTCAGCCCATTCGTCTGTTTGCTCGGCCAACACGGCTCCGACGAGGCGGATGATGGAGTCTCTGTTGGGGAAGATTCCGACGGAGTCGGTGCGGCGGCGGATCTCACGGTTGAGTCGCTCGTTGGGGTTGTTCGACTAGATCTGTGCCCAAAGGTCTTTCGGGAAGCCAGTGAACGCAAGGATGTCAGCGCGAGCGGCCTCGAGGTGCTCGGGGGGCTGGCGCAGTGATGGGTGGCAACTTACTTCTAGCGTTGGAACACTAGAGGAAGGGGTGTCATCATGCCGGGGAGGTGTTCGCGGGGGTTGTGTGTACATCGAAATCTCCTTCCTCGTCGTACACGTATGGCAGGGTCGGGAGCCGTGCTTTGGGGTCGGCGTGGATGATAGCCAGCACGAAGGGCCAAATGGTGACGACTGTGCGGCTGAGCAGATTGGGGCGGCCACGCCAATTCGGGCGGCCTGAGCGGTTATCGGCTTGCAGAGGCTATTCGGCTACGGAACGTGGCGGAGTTCCGCTTTAACGTCTGACAACACCTCGCCGACGCGAGCCGCCGTTCGGACGCCGCCGGGGAGCATTGATCGCGCGGATCCGGGCAGGCATGAATACTTGCAGTATTCGCAAGTAGGTGTTAACTTGCATTTATGGAAAGTAAAGATCGGCTCCGCGACCTCGACCTGGCTGCGGCGCGTCCGTTCATCGACTACCCTCGCACTCCGTGGTGGTACCCAGTCTTCATGGGGTGGTATTTTTCCTCGATTGCGATCGCCCTTCTTCGGGGGTCCAGCGGGAACCTCGTGGCGGCGGCAGCGGTCTTTGCTGGGGCGATCGTGGCGGTGGCCGCGTTCGTCCGGTGGTACCGCGCGCGGTGGGGCACCTGGCCGCAGATGACTGCCGCTCCTACTGAGATTCGGCGGGCATATCGCGACTTTTACGTCGGTGTTGCCGTGGCTGTAGTCCTCACGGCGGTCGTGGGACTTCTCGCCCCTGGGGCCGTGACAGTGGCGGTCACGTTCTTAGTGTTCACCGCGCTGATCTGGGCCTATGAGCGCAGGATCTATCCGGCGGCTTGCGCCGAAGTTCGGGCCAGATTGGTGTGAGTATTCCCGCCGATCTGGACGGCACGATCCACTCGCCGAAGCGGCTGGCCGCTATGGCTATCCTGGCGTCCAGTACCACCACCGACTTCTCATACCTTCGCGATCAGCTGCAGTTGGCAGACTCTGACCTGTCCAAGCAGATGAGCGCCCTGCGGGACGCGGGCTACGTGGAGACAATGAAGGTGGGGTACGGGCGCAGCGGTGAGACGCGCTTCGCGATCACGAGGGAAGGCCGCGCCGCCTACAGGGACTATCGCAAGCACCTGCTTGACCTGCTGGGTGAATGACCGCTTGCCGGTTTGATGGTCCTGTCTTCGGCTGTGAGGCCAACGGATTCGCGACCCTCGATACATCGAACTTAGCCACAGGCAGGCCCTGCGGGGCCTTTCCTTGAAGCCGCGACTGGGCGCCGCGTAGCGAAGGGGTGGCATCTGGTCGGAGCTCCCTGTTCTGAGGCCCTTGACGCAGTTCATGAGGTTGGGCGTCGCTGGAGCGTTGCTCGCTGTAACAGCCGTGGACGCTCACGCTACTCGGCGCAACCCATGCGCTCTCGACTGTGAGCGAGACTGCCAGACGTTCTTCGGCTAGGGAACGTGGTGGAATTCAGGTTTATGCTCTATCCTTTGGGGCGTGTGATAGCGATCGGGTTGGCTGCTCGGGTGCGCCCGCGCGCTCCAGCGAGGAGTCGATGACTATTGCGTCATCGCGGTCGCGAGCGAACGCCCCCTGGCGCATGGCAACTCGGTGGCTTCGTGGTTAGCAACCTGCCACCCCGCTTGCGCAGGACAGTGCGGAGCGACTCGACCGCACGATCCCCGGCCCGCTGCTCGTCGATGAACGCAGCGATCAGCGGCGGTGGGTGCGGTTTTAGCCCGACTCGGGCGGCGTGGTGAAACGCCACAGGACTTGGCCATCGCGAGTGCGTTCCGCCGGAACTGGATCGACACCGAGGAGCGCGCAGACGTGCGCGAATGAGAGTCGCGCCGCGACGGTGATCTCGTCGAGAGAGTGGCCTGCTCGATGGGCAGCACGCACGAGTTCGACGAGCGCCTCAAGACCGTCTGGCGGCCCGGCTCGGCCCGTGTCGGCACCGATGTCTTCCGCGACACTTCGCAAGGTTTCGAGCGTTGGCTCTTCCTCATCCATGCGGTCAAGCGTATGTGTGCCGCCCTGCGCTGAGTAGCGGGGGGATTTTCCCAGAAGTGGCTGCTCCCGGGTTCTGGTGTCACGGAAGTGCCTGCCTTCCCTCTCGATCGGGGGAGGTATCCGGTTGAGGAGTGCGGCTGGTCTCTATTGCGCCAGTGCACCGAGAACAGGGGTGCACGTGTCGCTTCGGTGCGGGTCGCAGGCTTTGAAGTTGATCGGAAGCTCGCATCCGCAGTACGCAAGGTGCCTTGCATTCAAGGTGGGTTTCTGACGTTGGTAGGTTGTGCTGAGCGTTCGTCGTTGAGACGTCTTTCGGCTACGTAACGTGGTGGAGTTCCGCTTTAACGTGTCGTTCCGGTCCCACTCCGGGCGGCGAGGAGTTGTCGCTGGGGAGGCCTTGCACATCGACAGACAGCGACCGCTCGTCGGCACGACAAGACCGAGAGACGTTCGATCCTGTGGCGGTTCTTCCCCGAGAAAGTCTCGCGCGGGTATGGTCACAGGGGTGAGAACCTAGGGGGCGACGCGTGCTGGCAATGAAACTGGCAAGTTTGGCAACCGGTGCTGTGGCGCTGGTATTTCTCCTCACGGGTTGCTTTGTGTTTGCGGCGACGGCAGCGTCGCCGATCGCGACATCAACGGCTCCAGAAGCGACCTTGGTTCTCCCCGACTCATTTGCGGCTTCGGGACAGCCTGATGTCCCGGCATCTGCCGAAACGGCACCTTCTGGCCTACCAAACGGCTACATCGATATGGGCTATGGCATTGGCCTGCCGGCTGACGGTCCCGGGGACTGTGCAGGACCGGCTGACATCCTCATTCGCGCCGGGGAGGGGCAGATCATCGCTAAGGTGCTGCGTCCCGAGAACCTCGTTGACATGGGGCCCCGTGAGTTTGCCGAGGGCGAGGTCGGCTACGACGATCAGGGCAGGGTGGCGACCTATACGGTTGCGGCCGGTGATGTTGAGGGTGTGATCGGTGAGCGGCTGTGCATCTACAACGGCGGATTGCTCGGAACGCTCAACGGACTCAAGGGCTATGAGTCGATTCAGCCGGGCGAGGTGCTTGTGATCAACCCGGATGCTGTCCCCGGTTTCGTCTACGAAGACCCGGACGGCTGACCTTCCTCTGACGTTGTCGAATGAGGGCCTCGCGTGCTGACGCAGCGCGGCGCCCGGAAGAGGTTGTTCGGCTACGGAACGTGGTGGAATGACATTTCACCGTTTGATCTCACGCGCACGCCATCGATTGCTGACAGTTCGTAGACGTAATACCAATAATCTATGACTGTCGTGGGCGATGTGCATCACAAGCGGGGAGAGCCCTCGGCACGAAGTCGATGCGCGAACTCGGCCATTGATTCCGCTCACTGTCATACGTGGTCAGGTGCGTTCGATCAGCGGCGAACGTGATGTGCCCTGCCCCGTACGATCGGTGCGTGGATGTGGAGCGCACGGTTGAGGAGATCTTTCTCGCGGGCGGTTGCCTCTGGGGTGTGCAGGCATTCGTCGCGACTCTGCCCGGGGTGACGTTCACAGAGGCTGGGCGGGTCAACGCCACCAGTCAGCGCATCGACGGAGACTACGACGGGTATGCGGAGTGCGTGAGGACACGGTTCGATCCGAGCGTGGTGACCGTCGAGCAGCTGATGGCCTACCTGTTTGAGATCATCGATCCCCACAGCGTGAACCGCCAGGGGCCCGACGTCGGAGAGAAGTACCGCACCGGCGTGTACTCCGACAACCTGGCCCACCTCGAAGAGGCGCGAGCCTTCATCGCGACAAGAGACGACGCTGACCGCATCGTCGTCGAGGTGCTGCCATGTGCGAACTATGTGCGCAGCGCGGAAGAGCATCAGCATCGTCTCGCTCGTTTCCCGGACGATGCTTGTCACCTTCCCGCGGAGCTGCTGACGAAGTACCGCGGGTGAAGCAGGCCCGTGCCGGTGAACCTCGCGGAAGCCTTGTATGGAGCGCGACACGCCCGGGATTCATGCGATTTGACCTCGGGTGTAACCAGCCCGTAATGTCTTCCTTGTTGCCGCAGACGGAGACACGCGCAGGGACTGAAAAGGCCCCGCGAACTCCACGAGGTAGCCACCCTCCATCACTATGGAAATCGGCTCGCTTTGGCGCGCTGATGGCTGTATAGTGGAAGCCCGCTTCAAACTAGCGACACGCCGACAAGGCTGGTCAACGGATGAGTAGCGGTGGTGTAAGTTAGAACGGTTGCCCCAAATCAGGCCCGCGAGGGTGAGATAGGGTGCGCGTCCGAACCTTGAGAACTCAACAGTGTGCCACATGTCGATGCCAAAAAACTCCGGCGTTGTGAAGGCTTATGCCTGATCGATGACGGATTCCTTTGGTAAACGAAACAAATGTCAGTGACATTTTGTTCATTTGCTAGAGATTAAACTGGTCCCTTCGGGGGCCGCTTCGTATGACTGTGACTCGCTTCGGCGAATTGCTAATAAACATTTACGGAGAGTTTGATCCTGGCTCAGGACGAACGCTGGCGGCGTGCTTAACACATGCAAGTCGAACGGTGACGGAGGAGCTTGCTCCTCTTGATCAGTGGCGAACGGGTGAGTAACACGTGAGTAACCTGCCCCAGACTCTGGGATAACATCGGGAAACCGGTGCTAATACCGGATATGAGACGAGACTGCATGGTCATCGTCTGGAAAGATTTATCGGTCTGGGATGGACTCGCGGCCTATCAGCTAGTTGGTGAGGTAATGGCTCACCAAGGCGACGACGGGTAGCCGGCCTGAGAGGGCGACCGGCCACACTGGAACTGAGACACGGTCCAGACTCCTACGGGAGGCAGCAGTGGGGAATATTGCACAATGGGCGCAAGCCTGATGCAGCAACGCCGCGTGGGGGATGAAGGCCTTCGGGTTGTAAACCCCTTTTAGCAGGGAAGAAGCGAAAGTGACGGTACCTGCAGAAAAAGCGCCGGCTAACTACGTGCCAGCAGCCGCGGTAATACGTAGGGCGCAAGCGTTGTCCGGAATTATTGGGCGTAAAGAGCTCGTAGGCGGTTTGTCGCGTCTGCTGTGAAAGTCCGAGGCTCAACCTCGGATCTGCAGTGGGTACGGGCAGACTAGAGTGTGGTAGGGGAGACTGGAATTCCTGGTGTAGCGGTGGAATGCGCAGATATCAGGAGGAACACCAATGGCGAAGGCAGGTCTCTGGGCCATAACTGACGCTGAGGAGCGAAAGCGTGGGGAGCGAACAGGATTAGATACCCTGGTAGTCCACGCCGTAAACGGTGGGCACTAGATGTGGGGCTCTTTCCATGAGTTCCGCGTCGCAGCTAACGCATTAAGTGCCCCGCCTGGGGAGTACGGCCGCAAGGCTAAAACTCAAAGGAATTGACGGGGGCCCGCACAAGCGGCGGAGCATGCGGATTAATTCGATGCAACGCGAAGAACCTTACCAAGGCTTGACATATACGGTCTATCCCTAGAGATAGGGAGTGCTTCGGCGCCGTATACAGGTGGTGCATGGTTGTCGTCAGCTCGTGTCGTGAGATGTTGGGTTAAGTCCCGCAACGAGCGCAACCCTCGTTCTATGTTGCCAGCGCGTAATGGCGGGGACTCATAGGAGACTGCCGGGGTCAACTCGGAGGAAGGTGGGGATGACGTCAAATCATCATGCCCCTTATGTCTTGGGCTTCACGCATGCTACAATGGCCGGTACAAAGGGCTGCGATACCGCAAGGTGGAGCGAATCCCAAAAAGCCGGTCTCAGTTCGGATTGAGGTCTGCAACTCGACCTCATGAAGTTGGAGTCGCTAGTAATCGCAGATCAGCAACGCTGCGGTGAATACGTTCCCGGGCCTTGTACACACCGCCCGTCAAGTCACGAAAGTCGGTAACACCCGAAGCCGGTGGCCTAACCCGTAAGGGGAGGAGCCGTCTAAGGTGGGATTGGCGATTGGGACTAAGTCGTAACAAGGTAGCCGTACCGGAAGGTGCGGCTGGATCACCTCCTTTCTAAGGAGCACTTGGCACTCTTCGGGGTGTCCATATCTTGCTTCGGACTCATATGTAGTCCGGTGAGAGCTCATGGATGGAACATCGACGTGGTAGAGACGCTGAAAGCGTTGAGACGAAGTACGCCCTAGGGCTGGAACCGTCCCACGAAAGATCATCACTACAAGGCACACTGTTGGGTCCTGAGGGATCGGGCGTTTTTACGCCGGAACCTTCAGGCCAATCGCAAGATTGGCCGTGCGGACCACTGAATCCAGATGAACCACCCGACAACATTCTTCGAATGTATCCGGGTAGGCGCTGGAAGAAGGTGGGCCCGCCCGTATTTTGAGAACTGCACAGTGGACGCGAGCATCTTTGATTTCTGTAAGTTAAGTTTTTAAGAGCACATGGTGGATGCCTTGGCAGTAGGAGCCGAAGAAGGACGTTGTAGCCTGCGATAAGCCTCGGGGAGTTGGCAAACAAGCTTTGATCCGAGGATGTCCGAATGGGGAAACCCCGCTGGAGTCATGTCCAGTGACCCTCACCTGAACACATAGGGTGAGCGGAGGGAACGTCGGGAAGTGAAACATCTCAGTACCGACAGGAAGAGATATTCCGTGAGTAGTGGCGAGCGAAAGCGGAAAAGGCCAAACCGATATTGCGTGATAGCCGGTAGGCGTTGCAATGTCGGGGTTGTGGGACCTTTGAGTGGGATCTACCGATCCCACAGAGAGTCAGAAATCCGCGTGATAGTCGAATGGCATTGAAAGGCCAGGCATAGAGGGTGTGACCCCCGTAGACGAAATCAAGCGGACTCTCCAGAGTCATCCCAAGTAGCACGGGGCCCGAGAAATCCCGTGTGAATCCGCGAAGACCACTTCGTAAGCCTAAATACTACCTACTGACCGATAGCGGAACAGTACCGTGAGGGAAAGGTGAAAAGTACCCCGAGAGGGGAGTGAAATAGTACCTGAAACCGTGTGCTTACAATCCGTTGGAGCCTCCCTAGCAGGGGTGACAGCGTGCCTTTTGAAGAATGAGCCTGCGAGTTAGTGCTCAGTGGCAAGGTTAACCCGTGTGGGGAAGCCGTAGCGAAAGCGAGTCCGAATAGGGCGATTGAGTCGCTGGGTCTAGACCCGAAGCGAAGTGATCTATCCATGGCCAGGTTGAAGCGCGGGTAAGACCGCGTGGAGGACCGAACCCACTTGGGTTGAAAACCGAGGGGATGAGCTGTGGATAGGGGTGAAAGGCCAATCAAACTTCGTGATAGCTGGTTCTCCCCGAAATGCATTTAGGTGCAGCGTTGCGTGTTTCTTGCCGGAGGTAGAGCTACTGGATGGCCAATGGGCCCTAAAAGGTTACTGACGTCAGCCAAACTCCGAATGCCGGTAAGTGAGAGCGCAGCAGTGAGACGGTGGGGGATAAGCTTCATCGTCGAGAGGGAAACAGCCCAGAACACCAACTAAGGTCCCAAAGCGTGTGCTAAGTGGGAAAGGATGTGGAGTTGCACAGACAACCAGGAGGTTGGCTTAGAAGCAGCCACCCTTGAAAGAGTGCGTAATAGCTCACTGGTCAAGTGATTCCGCGCCGACAATGTAGCGGGGCTCAAGTACACCACCGAAGTTGTGTCATTCACACATTGCTTGGTCTTCGGACCCAGGCGTGTGGATGGGTAGGGGAGCGTCGTGTGGCCAGCGAAGCGGCGGAGTGATCCAGCCGTGGAGGCCACACGAGTGAGAATGCAGGCATGAGTAGCGAAAGACGGGTGAGAAACCCGTCCGCCGAATGATCAAGGGTTCCAGGGCCAGGTTAATCCGCCCTGGGTAAGTCGGGACCTAAGGCGAGGCCGACAGGCGTAGTCGATGGACAACGGGTTGATATTCCCGTACCGGCGAAGAACCGCCAATGCCGAATCAGGTAATGCTAAGCGCCCGAAGTCACTTAACCCTTCGGGGAGCGGTGAAATAGCGCGCGACCCAAACTTGTAGTAGGCAAGCGTATTAACAGGGGTGACGCAGGAAGGTAGCTGAGCGTGGCGATGGTAGTCCACGTCTAAGGGTGTAGGGCGAGTTGTAGGCAAATCCGCAACTCATTAAGCCTGAGACCTGATGGTGACCGCTTAGGCGGGAAATCGGTGATCCTATGCTGCCAAGAAAAACCTCGGCGCGAGGTTCAAGCCGCCCGTACCCCAAACCGACTCAGGTGATCAGGTAGAGAATACCAAGGCGATCGAGATAATTGTGGTGAAGGAACTCGGCAAAATACCCCCGTAACTTCGGGAGAAGGGGGGCCTGAGGCGTGAAGGCACTAGCTGCCGGAAGCGTTCGAAGGCCGCAGAGACCAGGGAGAAGCGACTGTTTACTAAAAACACAGGTCCGTGCGAAGTCGCAAGACGATGTATACGGACTGACGCCTGCCCGGTGCTGGAAGGTTAAGAGGAGAGGTCAGCCGCAAGGCGAAGCTTCGAATTTAAGCCCCAGTAAACGGCGGTGGTAACTATAACCATCCTAAGGTAGCGAAATTCCTTGTCGGGTAAGTTCCGACCTGCACGAATGGCGTAACGACTTCTCCGCTGTCTCCACCGCAAGCTCGGCGAAATTGCATTACGAGTAAAGATGCTCGTTACGCGCAGCAGGACGGAAAGACCCCGGGACCTTTACTATAGCTTGGTATTGGTATTTGGTGCGGTTTGTGTAGGATAGGTGGGAGACTTTGAAGCTGATACGCCAGTATTGGTGGAGTCATTGTTGAAATACCACTCTGATCGCTTTAGATATCTAACTTCGGTCCGTAATCCGGATCAGGGACAGTGCCTGGTGGGTAGTTTAACTGGGGCGGTTGCCTCCCAAAAAGTAACGGAGGCGCCCAAAGGTTCCCTCAGCCTGGTTGGCAATCAGGTGGCGAGTGCAAGTGTACAAGGGAGCTTGACTGTGAGACTGACAGGTCGAGCAGGGACGAAAGTCGGGACTAGTGACCCGCTGGTGGCAAGTGGAAGCGCCAGCGCTCAACGGATAAAAGGTACCCCGGGGATAACAGGCTGATCCTCCCCAAGAGTCCATATCGACGGGATGGTTTGGCACCTCGATGTCGGCTCGTCGCATCCTGGGGCTGAAGTCGGTCCCAAGGGTTGGGCTGTTCGCCCATTAAAGCGGTACGCGAGCTGGGTTTAGAACGTCGTGAGACAGTTCGGTCCCTATCCGCTGCGCGCGCAGGAAACTTGAGAAAGGCTGCCCCTAGTACGAGAGGACCGGGGTGGACCAACCTCTGGTGTGCCAGTTGTTCCGCCAGGAGCACGGCTGGTTAGCTACGTTGGGAAGGGATAACCGCTGAAAGCATCTAAGCGGGAAGCCTGTTTCAAGATGAGGTTTCCATGGGCTTTGCCCGAGAGGCCCCCAGTAGAACACTGGGTTGATAGGCCGGACGTGGAAGAGGGGACTAAAGACCCTTGAAGCTGACCGGTACTAATAGGCCGATAACTTAACTAACATTCAAGATTTCATTGCAATGCTACGCGTCCACTGTGCGGTTCCCGAGATACGGTCGGGAAACCGATATATCTCCATAGAGTTTCGGCAGCCATAGCGAGAGGGAAACGCCCGGTTCCATTCCGAACCCGGAAGCTAAGCCTTTCAGCGCCGATGGTACTGCACTGGAGATGGTGTGGGAGAGTAGGACGCTGCCGGACATAATTTCGAGAGGGGCCCCCATTTATGGGGGCCCCTGCTCGCATTTTTGTCCCTCGAATCCACGCGGACACATTCCGCGGTGACATAGTTGCTTTGGCATGAAGGAGTACGACGTGACCGAGGAGCCCCGACAGGCCTCTGGAGGAGACGACAGATCCAGTGGTCGTCCAGCTCGAGCGAATGACTCGCGAGGTGAGTCGCCACGCCGAAGCTCATCAGCAGGAGCCGATCGTGGACGCGGTGCGTCCGGTGGCTCTTATTCAAGCCGAGGCGGCTCAAGCGCAGGACGCTCGGACTCTTCCTCCCGCGGAAGCTGGGGCGACAAGCGGGCTTCGTCCGCTCCTGGGCGTGATGGAGCTCGCGACTCGTCGAGTCGTTCGAACGACTCACGGCCAGGCTACTCAGGTGCCCAGAGCTCAGATCGTCCCCGTAGTTCGGGTGGCCCTCGTACTGACGGTCCACGGAGTAGCGAGGGTGGATCCCGTACGGGTGAGCGCAGTTTTGGTGGTCCTCGTACTGGTGCGCCTCGTACCGGTGGTCCAAACCGTGGTGGTGAGCGCAGTTTCGGTGGTCCTCGTACTGGTGCGCCTCGTGCCGGCGGTCCAAACCGTGGTGGTGAACGCGGTGCTCCGCGTGGTGGTGAACGCGGCGGCGCGAACAGGGGCGGCTCTGACCGAGACGGTGCTCCCCGCATCGAGCGTATTGTCCGTCGTGTCGATGCGCCGGACATTCCCGAAGAGGTATTGGCTTCTGAGCTCGACAAGGACGCCCGTGGGCGCCTGCGCACTCTCTCCAAGGACAACGCCGATGATGTGGCGCGACACCTGGTGATGGCCGGACGGCTCTTGGACGATGATCCGGAGCTCGCCTATAGGCACGCTCAAGTGGCGCTCGCAAGGGGTGGCCGTGTAGATATCGTGCGTGAAGCCGCCGCTGTGACCGCGTATGCCACTGGTCGCTATGCCGAGGCACTACGGGAGTTTCGTACGGTGGTGCGTCTCAACGGAACCACCGAACACCTTCCCCTCATGGCCGATTGTGAGCGAGGGCTCGGAAGGCCTGCTCGCGTTCTCGAGCTCGCTGCCTCATCAGAGGCTGCGAGCCTCATTGGCGACCCCAAAATTGAGATGCAGATAGTCGTCGCCGGCGCGAGAGCGGATATGGGCGAGTTTGATGCCGCGCTCCATGCTCTTGACTCGATCGTGGTCGCCGGCCCCGAGACTGTGTCACGAGTAGCTGAGGCGAGGTCCTCGATCATCGCCATGATGAATCCGGCATCGCAGGCATCGGAGTCCCCTGGTAACGTCGAGGCTTCTTCCCCACAGAATGAAGATTTCGACGAAGAGGTGATTGTCTACGACCTCGAGGAGGACACCGATGACTGAGTCCGCGCTCAAGGGGTGTGCGCTGCCGCTTCAGGCCGCGTTCGACGCAGCTCTTGTCGATCTTGACGGCGTCGCGTATCGCGGGCCTCACGCTATCCCTACCGCGCCCGACGCGCTGAATGGTGCTCGGGCTGCGGGGATGAAATTGGTCTATGTGACCAATAACGCGAGTCGTGAGCCGCACGAGGTCGCAGATCATCTGACCGCTCTCGGCATCCCGACGTCGCCTGACGAGGTCCTGACCGCGGCGCAAGCCGTTGCACGCCTCATGGCCTCAGACCTTGACCCCGGTGCCTCGGTGCTTGCCGTGGGAGGCAAGGGACTTCGGTCGGCCCTCTCCGAACTCGGCTTCGTCTTAGTGGAGTCCGCAGAGGACAATCCCGATGCGGTTGCTCAGGGATTTGTGCCCGATATTTCGTGGCGAGAACTTGCTGAGGCTTCGTACGCCATCCAGGGCGGTTCCAGGTACTTTGCGTCGAACCTAGACCTGACGCTGCCCAACGAGCGCGGGATTGCGCCAGGCAACGGCTCGCTGGTGGGGGTCGTGGTCAACGCGACCGGAGTGAATCCCACGTCTGCGGGCAAACCCGAACCGACGATGTTCCACCTCGCAGCCGCGTTGGCCAGTTCAACCAAGCCGCTGGCGATCGGCGATCGGCTTGACACTGACCTGAAGGGCGCCCGTGCCGCGGGAATGCCAGGGCTTTTGGTGCTCACCGGGGTGTCGTCTGCACGGGACGCCGTCATGGCTCTGGCCGATGAGAGGCCAACATTCATCGGGGAGGACCTTCGCTGTCTGAACGAGCCCCACCCGGCACCAACACGTGTCTCCGCGGTTTGGACGGTGGGGTCCGCGTCGGCAAGCGTCGAGGGGCGGAGAGTCGTCGTCGATGGCGAAGGAATCGACGCCGTCAGGGCGGCATGTGCGGCGGCATGGGCCGCATTCGACCAAGGTGTTCGTGTCGACGTTGATTCGATTCCCGAGTTCAGAGTAGGGTCATAGCATGAGTACTTTCGAAGAGTTCCGTGAGCCCCTGGGTGAGGTGCACTATCCGCCGGAGGTTGAGCGTGCACTGGAGGCAGTGACCGAGGTACCCGAGGATCTCGAGGCGCAAGCCGAGTTCTTCGACAAGGTACAAGATTCGCTTACTTCGCGTATGCGCGAGGAGTCCTGAGCCGGATTCCCCATGCGGCTTGACCGCGCGGTCGCCGCGCGGGGGCTGGCGCGATCTCGGTCGCATGCGCACGACCTCATCGCGACGGGCAACGTCCTTGTAGACGGTGTCGTCGAGTTGAAGCCGTCACGTGATATTGGCGACCACATTTCAGTGACCCTCGTTGAGGGCATCGATCCCTATGTGTCGCGGGCTGCGCACAAACTCGTGGGTGCCCTCGATGCTTTCGCGGCTCAAGGACTCAAGGTTGCAGGGCGCAGAGCGGTCGATGCCGGTGCGTCGACCGGAGGCTTCACTCAGGTATTACTCGAACGGGGCATCGCTCATGTGACCGCGATCGACGTGGGTCACGACCAACTCGCGCAGGTGGTGCGTGAGGATTCTCGTGTGTCGGTGGTCGAGGGCGTCAATGTTCGCGATCTCGAACCGACCTCTCCCGGGTCAGGGGCGGACCTGGTGGTCGCGGATCTCTCGTTCATCTCGCTCACCCTCGTGATCGCCCCGCTCGCGGCGTTGGCGTCGAGCCATGCGGACCTGGTGTTGCTGGTCAAGCCTCAGTTCGAGGTGGGGCGTCGGCACCTCGACAAGCAGGGTGTGGTCACGAGTCTTCGCGACCGATCCCGAGCGGTGACGAAGGTGTGCGACGCCGTCAAGAGCGAGGGCCTCGAAGTCGTCGCGCTCGCTCAAAGCGTCCTGCCAGGACCAAGTGGCAATGTGGAATTCTTTCTATGGGTCCGTCGGCCATGGCAGGCTAAGGACATGGCGGAACAGTCGGCACTCGACGAAGAGGCTCTGGCCCATGCAATCGCCACGATCGTGGAGAGAAAATCATGAACCGCCGCATTCTGATTGTCGCGAATCCCTTCCGGCAAGAGACGCTCGAAGCCGCTGAAGTGGCACGCGTCGCGCTCGCTGACCGAGGGATCGAGTCATGCACCGAGAAGGGTGACGGCAGCATCGATGCGGCCATCGTCTTTGGCGGAGACGGAACGATGTTGCGTGCGGCGCGAGCGGTGCATGGCACCGGCGCCCCGCTCCTGGGCGTGAATATGGGCCACGTGGGTTTCCTGGCCCAGTTGGAGCGCGAGGACGTGTCTCGCGCGGTCGATAAGCTCGCGACGGGGGACTACGAGGTTGACGAGCGGAGCACCGTGGAGGTGACCGTTCGGCAACCCGACGGAACCGTCGAAAACGGTTGGGCCCTCAACGAGGCTGCGATCGAAAGGACCGAACTACTCCGTTCTTTGGAAGTAGCAGTGGGTGTCGATGGAGAGGCCCTCTCAAGCTTTGGATGTGACGGCGTCATCGTTTCGACGGCGACGGGGTCCACGGCCCACGCCTTTTCCGCGGGCGGCCCCGTGATGTGGCCAGACGTCGAGGCACTGCTGTTGGTTCCGCTTGCCGCGCACGCGCTGTTCGCGCGACCGCTCGTTGTGGGTCCTCGCTCGTGGTTCGTGGTCGAGGTCTTGGAACGTTCCCCCGTCGACGGACTCGTCGTCCTCGACGGCGCGCAGACGATCGTGGCACAGAGGGGCGCCCGGATCGAGGTGCGGCTTGGCAAGGAGAAGGTGCGCCTCGCTCGCACCTCCGACGCGCCGTTCGCCGAGAGGCTCGTGCGTAAGTTCGGCTTGGACACCGAAGGCTGGCGCGGAGCCAATCGCGTCCCGGGGGCGTAGGCCATGCTTCACGAGCTGTCCATCTCGTCTCTCGGGGTGATCGAGAGCGCGCGTGTCACGCTAGGTCCAGGGCTGACTGTCGTCACGGGTGAGACCGGGGCGGGCAAGACCATGATCCTGACCGGGTTAAGCCTCATTTTGGGTGGCAAGCCCACGCCCGATGCGGTGCGCACCGGTGCGTCCGAGGCCTCAGCGGAGGCCGTGTTGGACCTTCCCGAAGCCTCGCACGCGCGTGCCATGGCGGAAGAGGCCGGCGCCACGGTTGACGACGACGGCACGGTGACTGTCGTCCGCATGGTGGGCGCCGCCAGCAGGTCGCGCTCGATCCTGGGCGGACGTACGGTGCCGCAGGCTTTGCTCGCGGAGCTGGGCGATGAACTCGTCACGGTGCACGGCCAATCGGATCAGGTGAGGCTCCGCACGCCGGCGAAGCAGCGCGAGACGCTCGACGCTTATGGGGGCGCCAGCCATGCGCTGTTGCTCGATGGTTACAGGGCGGCCTGGGCGACGTGGCGTGACGCCGCGGAGAGGCTTGCTCGTCTCGAAGAGTCCGAGGGTGCCGAGCGCGACCGGATGAGCAGGATGCGCGCGGATCTCGACGCGCTCGAGGCCCTTGACGTCCAGCTCGGAGAGAAGTCCGAACTCGCATCCGCCGCCGAGGTGTTGGTGCATGCCGAGACCCTGCGCGTCGACGCGGCGATCGCGCATGATGCTCTCGCGGGCGAGGCTACGGTGACGGCGGCGTCGGCGCTTGAGGATGCTCGGCGGGCCTTGTCCGACGGCGGCGTCCACGATCCGGTTTTGAAAGCACTCGCCGTTCGCGTAGCCGACTTCTCGTATGGAGCTTCGGACGTGGCCCAGGAGCTTGCGTCCTATCTCGACAGGCTCGATGCCGATCCCGCAGGCCTCGACGCTGTCCACACGCGTCTGGCGGCGATCGGAGCGGCCGAGAGGCGCTTCGCCTGTGCGGCTGACGAATTGGTGGCATTGAGGTCGCGCCTCGAGGCCGAACTGGGCCAAGGTGCGGATTGGGACGAACTCGTCGGAAACGCTCGCGGGGCCGAGGAGACTGCCCGTCACGAGATGATCGCGAAGGCCGCCGCGCTGACCGAGGGCCGGCGCAAGGCCGCCGTGAGGCTGTCCTCGCATGTGGGTCACGAACTCGCGGCGCTGGCGATGCCAGACGCGACGGTCGAGGTGAGGGTCACGGACAAGGAACCGGGTCCTCACGGAGCCGATGACATCGCGTGGCTGCTCTCGGCCCACCCCGGAGCGCCTGCGCGCCCCATTGGCGAGGCGGCCTCGGGCGGTGAGCTCTCACGCATCATGTTGGCCGTCGAGGTGTCCCTTGCGGGCGCCGGAGGCGTCTCTCGCACCTTTGTGTTCGACGAAGTCGACGCGGGAGTGGGAGGCAAGGCGGCTCAGTCCGTCGGCCAACGCCTCGCTGAGCTCGCCAAATCCCATCAGGTGATCGTCGTGACCCACCTGGCGCAAGTCGCCGCCTGCGCGGATCGTCATATCGTGGTGACCAAGGCCTCGGACGGCGCGGTGACCGTGTCCCATGTCATCGAGGTGGTGGGAGACGATCGGGTGCGCGAGGTCGCCCGGCTCCTGTCGGGTGAGGACGAGTCCGCGACCGCACGCGCCCACGCGCTTGAGCTGATTGACGCGGCTCACGTGGCACCATGACGGGATGAAGCGTTCCCGTTCTAAGTCAGGCGCAACCACGGTTTCTGGCGTCCTGCGCATCGGTCACGATCCGAGGACTCTTGCGCGAAGGTTGCGCAAGGGAGACATCGCCGTGATCGACCGCGCGGACCTGGATGCCGCCTCGGCGGAGGCCCTTGCCGATCGCCTTCCCGCATGCGTGATCAACGCGAGCCCGTCGCTCACGGGGCGATTTGCTGCGCGCGGTGCGGAAAGCCTGATCGCACGGAATGTCTCTCTTGTCGATGTCAACGACCGGAGCGTCTTGGCGCTCAACGACGGCGCGTGGCTCACGATCGACCTTGCTGCGACGGGTGGCGGTGCGACGTTTTCGGTGGACGGAGTGACCTTCGAGGGCACCGTCATGGATTCCGCACAGGTCGCGACGGGATTGGCCGAGGCCCAGACAGGGGCCTCCCTTCGCGTGCAGGGTATTTCGGCGAGCGCGCTCGACCTGATCCGTAGGGACGGGCCGGCGCTGGTCGACGGCGCAGCTGTCCCCGGGCTCGACCTCAAGCTCAGCGACAAGGACGTTCTCGTGGTGACGGCCGGGCCAGGATTCCGTGAACAGCTCAAGGAACTCAAGCGCGCGATCCGTGACCTCAAGCCGGTGATCGTCGCCACCGGGGATGCGGCCGACGCCGTTGCCGAGCTGTACCGAATCGACGTCATCGTCGGGCCGCTCGAGGGGGTGTCGGACGAGGTGCTCAAGCGGGCATCCGAGGTGGTGATTCATGGAGAGTCCCTTGCCGTTGCGTCCACGCGCATGGGTTCGCTCGGCGTGCGCTACGTCGCGAGTGAGTCGCGACTGTCGTCCGAGGACCTCGCGGTCGCGCTCGCGGCATCCGCAGGCGCGCGCATGATCGTGACCGTAGGGCTCGAGTCGTCGTTCGCGGACCTGATCGACTCACACCGCGGCGCCTCGTCGGTCCTCGCCAAGATGGCGGCGGGCCCCGCGTGGATCGACTCTCGGATGCTGGCGAGGCTCCATCGCTCCCCGTGGTCAACACTTCAACGATGGCTGCTTGTGCTGATCGCGGCGGTTTCGGTCGCCGGGGCACTGAGCCTTCATCCCCTGGTCAGGGACTTTGTCGAAAACCTCGTGGGTGGCTCATGAGTAGTCGCGTCGTCACGGCGGCCCTCGCCGCATCAGCGCTCGGCGTCGGCGTGCTCGTGGGTCTCGCGGCGCCTCGTGGGATCCAGGACGACGCCACGGCCTCTTCTTCAGACCCGCAGGTTGCTCGGCTCACCGCGGACCTCACCTCTAAGGACGAGTGGATTTCGGCTCTGGGCGACGCGGCGATCTCGGGCCGCATCGAGGGCATGCGAGTGGTGTTGTTGGTCACCGACGGCACGCCTTCGGCGACGGTTGACGAGGTGTCTGCCGCGCTTGAGCGCGGCGGCGCCACGGTGGAGTCGACCGCGCTACTCGGTGCCGAATGGTGGGACCCTACCAAGTCGTCGTTCCGTGGCGAGCTCGCCGACCAGGTATCTGCGTCCGTCGCGGGTGTGGACGGGCTCGGGACCACCGACGTGCTTGAGCACGCGATCGTCCAAGCGATCGTTCCAGGCGCGCTGCCTCGCGGAGGCGATGAGCCCGAGCAGGGCACCGATCCCGCCGAGACGGGCACCGTTGATAGTCAGGCGGTTCTGCTCGAGGTGCTGACGCGTGCCGAGATTTTGACCGTTGATCATCCCGCTGTCGAGGGCGCGGACGCGGTCGTGGTCATCTCTGGCGCCGGCCCCGAAGGCGCGGGGGAAACCCTCAACGCCGCAGCGTCCGCGTGGGAACGCTATCTGGGGTCGACCCTTGTGGTGGTCGCCGGCGACGCCTCCGCGTCCGGTGGAGACGCGTCTGGCACCGTCACAGAGGCAGTCGCTGCGGGGGTCCAGCAGCCTCAGTCGGCGCGTCCGAGCGTTGTGGTGATCAACGACACGAATCTTGCCGCGGCTCAGGTGGTCATGGCCCTCACGGAACAGGCCTCCGGAGGCACGGGGGTCTACGGAAATGTTGGCGAATTTGACCTCATCGCTGTCCCGTAGGGACGTTTCAGGACGCTGATGGGGTCAAAGGGATGATACTGTCGAAGCCCGTGGAGAGATCTCGTTTTGAGTCCCGTGCGGACCATGTCACCCGGCACATCTTTGTTACAGGTGGCGTCGTTTCGTCCCTCGGGAAGGGTCTGACGGCTTCAAGCCTCGGCCGCCTCCTCAGATCGCGCGGCATCCGCGTCACGATGCAAAAACTCGATCCATATCTCAATGTGGATCCTGGCACGATGAACCCGTTCCAGCACGGCGAGGTCTTTGTGACCGAGGACGGCGCGGAGACTGACCTCGACATCGGCCACTACGAGCGCTTCCTCGACGTGCAGCTCTCGGCCACCTCGAACGTCACCACGGGTCAGGTGTATTCGCAGGTGATTGCCAAGGAGCGTCGCGGCGAGTACTTGGGCGATACCGTGCAGGTCATCCCGCACATCACCGACGAGATCAAGCGCCGTATGCGCGCCCAAGCGGGCCCCGACGTCGACGTGATCATCACCGAGGTGGGCGGTACGGTCGGTGACATCGAGTCGCAGCCGTTCCTCGAGGCCGCGCGTCAGGTGCGTCACGAACTCGGCCGCGACAACGTGTTCTTCTTGCACATCTCGCTCGTGCCGTATATCGGCCCCTCCGGCGAACTCAAGACCAAGCCAACGCAGCACTCGGTTGCCGCGCTGCGCAGCATCGGTATCCAGCCCGACGCGCTCGTGCTCCGCTCGGACCGCACCGTGCCCGCAGCGCTCAAGAACAAGATCGCTCTCATGTGCGACGTCGATGTCGAGGCGGTCGTGAACTGCCCAGACGCCCCCAGCATTTACGACATCCCCAAGGTGCTGCATTCCGAGGGTCTCGACGCGTACGTGGTGCGCAGGCTCGACCTGCCGTTCCGCGACGTGAAGTGGGGGGCATGGGAGGACGTGCTGTTGCGTGTCCATCACCCGGCGGAGCACGTCGAGGTGGCTCTCGTCGGCAAATACGTGGACCTTCCTGACGCCTACCTGTCGGTGAGCGAGGCGCTGCGCGCCGGCGGCTTCCACCACAACTCGAAGGTCAAAATCCGGTGGGTAGCCTCCGACTCGTGCCAGACCGAAGAGGGCGCGAATAAGGCGCTCGGCGGTGTGGATGCGATTCTCATCCCCGGAGGCTTCGGCATCCGCGGCGTTGACGGCAAGATCGGTGCGGCCAGGTGGGCGCGTGAGCACAAGGTGCCGACGCTCGGGATCTGTCTCGGCCTGCAGGTCATGGTCATGGAATATGCGCGCACCATCTTGGGCCTCACGGGGGCATCGAGCTCGGAGTTCGACCCCGAGACTCCGCACCCCGTCATCGCGACGATGGAGGAGCAGCTCGAGATCGTCGACGGCAAGGGCGACATGGGCGGAACGATGCGTCTCGGCTCGTACAAGGCCGTCTTGCAGCAGGGTTCCGTCACAGCGGAGACCTATGGCGCGACCTCGGTGAATGAGCGTCACCGCCACCGCTACGAGGTCAACAACTCGTACAGGGCGAGCCTCGAAGAGGCGGGTCTTGTGGTGTCAGGAGAATCGCCCGACCGACAGTTGGTCGAGTTCATCGAGCTCCCTCGTGAGGCGCATCCCTACTACGTGGCGACGCAAGCTCACCCCGAGTTCCAGTCGAGGCCTACCAAGGCCCATCCGCTGTTCGCGGGTCTGATCGGAGCTGCCATCACGCGTCAGCGTGACGTAGCCGAGGCCGCCCAGGACGCGATCGACGCGGGTGCCACCACCGCAGCAGCGGCCGCATCCGCGGCGTCCGCCACTCTCGCGTGACTGAATCCTCCGGAGCCTCGGAGTGGTCCGGGAGCTCCTTGGGTGAAGGCCCGTTGGCCGATGTCTTCGCACCACGCCCGGTCCTTTCCCAGACCCTGCGGTTCACTGGCAGGGTCTGGGATGTGGTGACCGACGAGGTCGACCTGGGCGCCGGGGGAGTCGTGCACCGCGACTACCTTCGCCACTCGGGAGCGGTCGCCATCATGGCGCTCAACGAGCTCGGCGAGGTGTATCTGGTGCATCAGTACCGCCACCCCGTGGGCCGCGTGTTGTGGGAGCCGCCTGCCGGCCTGCTCGATATCCAGGATGAGCCGCCGCTCGAGGCCGCCAAGCGTGAACTGTGGGAAGAGGCGGACCTACGCGCCGCCACGTGGCACACGCTCGCGGACTTCTTCACGACCCCGGGTGGCGTGAGCGAGCGCATTCGCATCTTCCTGGCGAGGGATCTGACCGAGGTGCCGGAGGCAGAGCGCTTTGCGCGCGAGGCCGAGGAGCTCGAGATGGAGGGCCGCTGGGTCGCGCTGCCCAGGCTGCTCGAGGCGATCTTGGCGGGTCGCGTGGGTGGACCCACGACGAGCCTCGGCGCTTTTGCGCTCGATGCTGCGATCCGTTCCGGCTTCGCGACGCTTCGCCCGGCCGACGCGCCCTTCAGCCAGTAGTGGAGTAAGACTGCCGCGCAGTTAGCCCGTGTGGCTTGCGAGACCCGTGAGGGTCGCCTCCGCCAGGGTGTGATCCTTGAGGCCCGCGCGCAGGTCGACGATGCCGAAGTTCTCGCCAAGCCCGAGCGGCGCGTCGAGCGCGTAGACGGTCACCACGTACCTGTGCTCGATGCCGGGAGGGCACGGCCCAAAGTACGTCCCCGCTGAATTGCCCGTCTGGCCGCCCACTCCGTCCAGGGCGTCGGCGCCACCGGCGGCGACCTCGGTGACGGTGGCGGGGATATCGGCCTTGGTCCAGTGCACAAAACCGTCGGCGTCGATGTCGATCAGGGTGACGGCGTACGCTGCCGTTCCCTCGGGGGTGCCCGTCCACGTGAGTTCGGGGCTCAGGTTCGCGCCGTTGCACTGGCCGCCGAAGGCGCTTCCCTTCGCAGACTCTGGCAGGCTGCCGCCGTCCGCGAAGTCGGCACTCGTGACCATAAAGCCGCCGTCGGCCGACGGCGTGGGCGAGGCTGTCGGTGACGACGAGGCCGTTGGTGACGATGAGGGAGACGTCGTCGCCCCGTGCGTTCCGCCCGAGCACCCCGAGGCAATGAATACCAGCATCGAGATGCCAATGAGTCCGGTCTTGATGCGCATCGGTGAGGCCCTTAGATTGTGGTGTGGTCACGCATAAACAGATGATAGGCCGCAGAGTATGCGGCCGTGAGGTGAGAAACTCCTGCTAGGTGCATGGTGACGATGCGCGGGTCTACTCGCCTGCTACCTCGGGCTTGAAGCCGGCGTGCTGAAGCGTGGCGAGGACCTCTTGCTGATGATTCGGCCCGCGGGTCTCGACGCTCACCTGCAGCACCACGTCGTTGAGGTTAAGGCCCAAGTTGTGCCTCGTGTGAAGCACCTCGGAGACGTTCGCGCCCACGCCCGCGAGCAGCTCGGATACCCTCGCGAGCTGACCAGGCCGGTCGGGAAGAGGGATGCGTAGCGTCATATAACGGCCGGACGCGACGAGCCCGTGCGCGATGATCCTCTGCAGCAGCATCGGGTCGATGTTTCCGCCCGAGAGTAGCGCCACCGTGGGACCGGTGGGCTCGATAAGCCCACCCAGGATGGCGGCCACGGGCGCGGCGCCCGAGGGCTCCACAACCAGTTTGGTGCGCTCCAGCAGGGTGAGCACGGCGCGCGCGAGATCGTCCTCCTCGACGGTGACTATCTGATCAACGAGGTCGCGCACCAGGGGGAAGGTCGACACGCCAGGCCGGGCCACGGCAATGCCATCTGCGATGGTCGCCTCGCGCTGAATCGTGATGGGCTCGCCGGCTGCAAGCGACGGGGCGAAGGCGGCCGATGCCGCCGCCTGGACGCCAATGACCCGGATATCGCGGCCAAGCAGGGTGCCGAGTTCCTTCACCGCTACGGCGATCCCCGCGATGAGTCCGCCGCCTCCCATCGGAACGATGATGGTCGTGGCATCGGGCACGTCCCGCATGATCTCCAGGCCGATGGTGCCTTGGCCGGAGATGATGTCGGGGTGATCGAAGGGGTGGATCATCACGGCACCCGTGCGCGCGGAGAACTCGGCGGCGTGCGCCAGGCAATCCTCCACGGTCGCGCCTTCACTCACCACGGTGGCGCCATAGCCACGCGTGGCAAGCAGCTTGGGAACGGGCGCCCCGATCGGCATGAAGATGGTGGCCTCGATGCCGAGTTGCTGTGCGGCAAACGCGACGCCCTGCGCATGGTTTCCCGCGGACGCCGCGACCACGCCGCGGGCGCGTTCCTCGTCGGTCAGGCGCGAAAGGCGGTACATCGCACCGCGCAGCTTGAACGAGCCGGTGCGTTGCAGGTTCTCCAGCTTCATGTACGTGGGCACACCCAGCACTTCGCTGAGATACGAGGCATGGTCGATCGGGGTGTGTTGCGCAACGCCCTCGAGGGCGCGCGCAGCGTTCTCGATGCTGGAGAGGGTGACCTGGGTATCGGTCATGGCTACGCGACCTTTTTGTTCCTGCGCAGCAGATAGAACGCGGCGGAGTGCGCGCCGGTGAGCGCGGCGGCCCCTGCGAGGTGGGCGCCCACGATCAGCTCGGGTAGACCCGTGAAGAACTGGACGTAGCCGATCGCGGCCTGGGCCAGAGTGACGGCGGCGAGGACAATCCACGCCTTGCGCACCTCGTCGCGAGAACCCGCTGAGCGATCGTTGCGGACCTTCCAGATGAGGTAGGCGAGCACCGCGATAAAGAGCCACACGACTCCCGCGTGGGCCTTGGCGATCTCGGTGGGGTCGAGGCCAAGCCGCTGGGTCGCATCGGCGTCTCCCGAGTGCGGGCCCGCGCCGGTGGTGAGGGTCCCCAGCACGAGCAGGCCAACCAAAAGCACGACGCTGGTGCGCAGGGTCTTCTTGATGCACTTTCCTTCTCGACGCGGTGCGTCACGGTATCTGAGAGCGAGCCATACGGCCTGCCACACGAGCGCCATCGAGAGCAACAGGTGGGGGGCGACAACGACGGGGTTGAGGTGCGTGAGGACGGTGATGCCGCCCAGAATTGCCTGGCCGACGACGCCCAGCATGGGGACCAGGCCCCACCAGCGCAGTTCGCGCTTGGAATTCCAGATTGCGATTGCCAGCAGGGTGGCGACGACCATGAGGACGACCGTGAGGGTGCGGTTCCCAAACTCGATGTAGGGGTGCAGGCTCGACTCGCCGAAGGCCTCGGGGGTGAATTGCCCGGGCTCGCATTGCGGCCACGTCGAGCAGCCCAGGCCGGAGCCCGTGAGGCGTACCGCGCCTCCCGTCACGATGATCCCGCCCTGCGCGAAGATATTCGCGATCGTCAGCGCGCGCGTGTGGCGGCCCAGGAAGGTGCGGAAGCGGGCGAGCGCGTGGAAGGGCTTTGCGGGAGCTTCGGTAGTCACGCCAACGAGTCTATGCGCGCCGCTTTTGTGTCTCCACATGCGCACCGCTGCTGCGTGGGGCAACCGACTGTTGCTGGCAGGCTGATTCGCCAACGATGACACGGAAACCGGACCCGGGCGGTCACTGGTATGGCCTATGCGTATACGGCGGGGGATCCGTTGCAGCAGGTGGACCCGATGGGGTTGAGTGCCGCAGATTCGTCCGGTGGGCAAGGCGTGCTGTCGGGCATTTTCAATGGGCTCAAGAGTTTGGGGTCCGGTATTGCGTATGGGGTGAATCCTGCCCATTGGGACGAGGTGTATCGGTCGACGGTGTGTGCGGCTGAGGCCAATGGTGGGGGTTTTGGTGGTTGGTATACGGCTGCGAATGTGCAGTTGAATCCGATGTTTGCGGTGATTGAGTCGGGTGCCACTGCTGTCTCGGCTGCGAGGGATGGGCGTTGGGGTGATGCCGCGGAAAGTGGTGTGGTTGCTGCGGGCATCTTTGCGTTGACGGTCGCGCCGGTGAAGTTGCCGCGTGTGGTGGCGGTGACGGCCAGGGTGGTCGCGAAGGTTGTTGAGCGGGTGCGTATCTCGGAAACAGCCATCACGATTGCGGCACGAGTCAAGAGCGACACCGGTGCAATAGAGTTTGGTGCGAAGCCTGGCGCCGCAAAGAGCGGCATGGCGGGCGTGCGTGCGACTGGTGCTGCTGGCGAGGCTGCAGCTGGGATCGTGAAGAACACGACAAGGATCCCGTCGGCGAGCGGCAAGGCTGCCTATCGGATCCCTGACGAACTGGGCTCGTCGGTACTGGGTGAGGTCAAGAACGTGAAATCGCTTGGATGGTCGAGTCAGATCAGTGACATGTACTCCTACGCCGCGGCGCGTGGCCGTGAGTTCACGTTGTACGTCCGGCCCTCGACGGTCTTCCGAGGCCAACTGGCGGAGCTCTTCAAGTACGGCGGGTTCACTCGGGTCGACGTGCCAGGAATGTGGCCGTGACCGCCGGTGTCATGGCGGACCTCGCGGCTTCGGGGTACGAGGTCGCGTCGGTCGCGGACCTGCGATCTTCGGGGACTCGTTACAGGTCGGCTGTGCCTGTCCTTCTCGGCTGGCTCGGGCGGGTCGAGAGTACCTTCGAGAAGGAAGAGATCGTGCGCGCGCTCTCGGTCCCGTGGGCGCGAGACGAGGCTCTTGGGCCACTCATTGACGCCTTCCGGACGGTGCCGCGCGATGGCGACCAAGCCGAGGAGCTGCTGCGGTGGGCGATCGGCAACGCGCTTGAAGTGTTGTGGGACGACTCCCGGTTCGACGAACTGGTGTCGTTGGCCCGGGACGAGTCTTTCGGCAAGGCTCGGGAGATGGTCGTGCTTGGGATCGGCCGGTCGAAGCGGCCCGCTGCCGGCGATGTGCTCATCCAGCTCCTCGACGACCCTGTGGTCAGCGGTCACGCGGTGAAGGCTTTGCGGAGGCTCCAGGTGTCGGCGGCGCGCGCCGGTCTGGAACGAATGCTGGACGACGATCGCGCCTGGGTCCGCATGGAGGCGCAGCGTGCACTGGCCGCCTTGGCTTAGCCCTCGGGCCAGATGAACGCGGCTGCTTGGCCGGCTTGGATGTCGCCGTAGTCGATGCCGCGTCCGAACCGTCGAGGCCGGTACGGAAGGAGAACCGTGAGCGCGACCTGCTCGGCGTGCTCCAGGGTGACGCGGACGGCGTCGCTGCCGATTCTGGGGACGCGGACGTCGGCAACGATTGCGGTGGCGCGCAGATGATCTCGTTCCTCGGAGAGCGCGGCGATTAGCGTGGTGATCAAGTCGGCCGACTGAGGCCTGTTGCTACCGGTGTCCGCGGCGACCATCCGCTGCTGGTCGGTGTGATCAACTACGACGGCATACGGATAGAACTCGCCGTGCGCATCGAGCTGCTGCTGGGCGAATTCGAGAGCAGATCCCAGCAGGCCGTCGAGGTCGTCCTGCGCCTGCTGTGAGGCGGTGTAGCGCCACGAAGCCATGTCGTCGATCAGCTGGCTTGGCCGCTGAAGGCTTGGCGGGCGTGGCGGCGCAGGAGTGCGCCTTCGATGAAGGCTGCGAGGTGTTCTTGTTCGTCGGGGGTGACCTGGTCGAGGGCTTCGAGCTTGAGCTGCAGGGTCGGGTTCTGAGGACCGCGCTCGTCTTCATCGAAGAGGAGCGCGTCAGCGCTGATGTTGAGCGCGAGTGCCAACGCGCGGAGGACGTCGATGGTGGGCTGGCTGGTGCCGGCTTCGTAGCGGCGGAACTGGGTGACGTGGGCACCGGAGCGCCCGGCGAGCTGCTGCTGGGTGAGTGAGGCGGACTTGCGCGCGACGACGAGGCGGGCGCCAAAGTTCGTGTCGGTAACCTTCTCGCTTCCTGGTGCGTGCAGCGGTGTTGCTGATGCCCGGACCATAGGTGCCGCCTTTAGGTGTCGTTGACGATGAAGAGCGAACTAGGTCTATTCTAGCGAGCGAAGTAGCCGTCTTGACAGGAGTTGGCCGTGGCAAGGGGAGCCAACCCGGGTTTCCCGGACACGTGTTGTGTGTTGATCATGCCGCAAGGTGGGCATGGTTGTGAAGCGCACTGAGTTTGTTGGGGACTCCTGACCTTGGAAACGAGGATGGTGTCATGGCAACGAATCAGGGATCTGGGAGATCGACAGCGCGTCGGTATTCGTCGGAGGAGAAGGCCGCCGCAGTGCGGATGGTGCGGATGCTGCGGACGGAACTGGGCACCGAGTATGGGATGAATCGCCCCGGGTTTGGTGGAGGGTCTGATTCCCCGAAAGGATGGGAGTCATGCCAGCACCAAGGAAGTATCCGCAGGAGCTCAGGGAGCGTTCCGTGCGGCTTGTGTCAGAAGCGATGTCGCAG